>SESF01022792.1_pt1 | contig 118033 bp, 109 predicted proteins | sample 3171521 | NCBI WGS metagenome assembly SESF01 (sample SAMN10866945, study PRJNA518727) | freshwater metagenome | biome: subpolar coniferous forest; feature: holomictic lake; material: water; isolation source: holomictic Lake 227, 6 m and 8 m depth | place: Canada: near Kenora, Ontario | collected...
TGGCTGCATGCGGCGGAGCCTTAAGCGCAATGTTTTTAGCATTCTTTTTAGGTTCATTCAAAGGAAAATTTGACGTCGGTTTTTCAGTGAACGGACTCCTTGGAGGATTGGTTGCCATCACTGCACCATGCTACTGGGTTTCACCGTTTGGATCAATCATTATCGGTCTTATTGCAGGTTCAATTGTTTTTGGTGGCATCTACCTGCTTGAATATCTTCGTATTGATGATCCAGTAGGTGCTGTACCTGTTCATGGGCTGAACGGTATCTTTGGTACTTGGGCTATCGGTCTTTTTGCAACTGGCGAGTTTGGTGCTGCCACACCAATAGGCGCTGATAACAGTGCCCCTGTAACAGGACTGTTCTATGGTGGCGGATGGGATGTATTCATTGCTCAGTTTATTGGAAATGGCATCATTACAGTAGCAACCTTTACTGTAGCTATCATACTTATGTGGACAATTAATAAATTACCATATCCATTCAAATTACGTGTTGAGCCTGAAGGTGAAACAGGAGTTGGCGGATTGGATGTATTTGAACACGGTGCTGAGGCATATACCATACATTAATACAGTCGATTGAAAACAGGGGCTTGGTAAGCACCCTGTTTTCAATCAGTTAACTTATTAAAAACTCATTGATTATGAAAAAAATTGAAGCCATCATAAGGCGTTCCAAGTTTGAAGAGGTCAAAGCGGCATTGCATGCTATTGATATCGACTTCTTTTCCTACACAGAATCATACGGAGTTGGAAATGAACGGAAAAAGAAAGATGTATTCCGTGGCTCTAATGATACTGACTATATCTCTCGTTTATCGCTATCGATTGTTGTTCGCGACATCAACCTTCAAAAAACAGTTGCCTGTCTTTTGAAATCAGCGTATACCGGTGAAGTGGGTGATGGCAAGATCTTCGTCTGGACTATCGAAGAGTCTTATCGCATCCGTACCGGCGAGAGTGGTGACGATTCAATGTACAACAAGGATTAGTTGAAAGCCATAAAGGACCACCTCTTCTTCTAATCATAAAAGCCGCCTTTTTACGAAAGGCGGCTTTTTTATTTCAGATAATATGGGTGTTGCTGGAGAAACTCAGCTTCTGTTATGGCTCATCAAAGAATGAAAGCTGGGGACTGGCTGAAGTATTTCCTTTTAAACGGAACTCTCTGTATGCATTGATCAATGCATTGGTAGATCCATCATGAGTGGTAACTGTTTCACTCCCCTGAATTTCAGGGAAAATGGTTTTGGCAAGCTGTTTTCCAAGTTCTACTCCCCATTGATCAAATGAGTTGACTCCCCAGATAATTCCCTGCACAAACACCTTGTGTTCATACATGGCAATAAGGCTGCCGAGAGTAAACGGATTGAGTTCACCGACAAGAATGGTATTTGTCGGTCGGTTCCCGGGAAATACCTTGTGGGGAAGCAATGACTCAATTTCTGCTGGATCACAACCAGCAGCCTCAAGCTCACGGCGAACCTCATGCTCATCTTTTCCCTTCATAAGTGCTTCTGTCTGGGCAAAACAGTTTGCAAGCAGAATATCATGATGCTCCCCTATCGGGTTCTGTGTCTTAAGCGGCACAATAAAATCGGCTGGAATAAAATTCGGCCCTTGGTGCAGCAGCTGAAAAAAAGCGTGCTGAGAGTTCGTTCCAGGTTCGCCCCATATAACGGGACCCGTGGCATACTCTACAGGACTTCCCTGCCGGTTAACCCTCTTGCCGTTGCTCTCCATGTCAAGCTGCTGGAGATAGGCCGAAAATCGGTGCATATACTGGTCGTAGGGAATGACTGCGTGTGATGAAACATCAAAAAAGTTATTGTACCAGATTCCAAGTACAGCAAGAAGAACAGGGATATTCTTTTCAAGAGGCGCCTTCAGAAAATGCTGGTCCATGGCATAAGCACCGTCAAGAAGCTCCTGAAAGCGGTCAAACCCGAGATAAAGGGCTATTGAGAGCCCGATTGACGACCAAAGGGAATACCGTCCGCCGACCCAATCCCAGAAACGGAACATGTTCGCTTCGTCAATACCGAATTCAACAACTTTTTCCCTATTGGTTGAAACTGCCGCAAAATGCTTTGCGATATGCGACTCATCACCGGCATGAGCGAGAAACCATTCACGGGCACTCATCGCGTTGGTCAGCGTCTCCTGTGTGGTAAAGGTTTTAGACGCTATGATGAAAAGTGTCGTTGCCGGATCAAGTTTTTTCACTGTCTCGCTGATGTGGGTTCCATCAATATTGGAGACAAAATGCACCTGCAGTTTTCCATGTGCAAAGGGACGGAGCGCTTCGGTAACCATGCAGGGACCAAGATCAGACCCGCCGATACCGATATTGACGATATCAGTCATCGCCTGCCCGGTATATCCCTTCCACTCGCCGGATATGACTCTCTCACAGCAGCCCTTCATCTGTTGAAGTACATCGGCGATTTCCGCTGAAACATCAAGCCCGTCAATCTCAAGGGAGTATCCCGGAGGCCTTCGAAGAGCTGTATGCAGCACCGAACGGTGTTCTGTGAAATTAATGGTTTGGCCATCAAACATCTCACCACGCATTTTTTCAAGTCCGGCACCACGAGCAAGATCCAGAAGCAGCTCCAAGGTATGAGAAGTGATCCTGTTTTTTGAATAGTCGAGCATCAGCCCCCCCTGGGAGATCGAAAACCGCTCAAACCGGGCACTGTCTTCATCGAAAAGCGACCTCATATGCAGGTTGTCGATTTCATGTTTGTGCGACACCAGGGCGCTCCATGCTGCGCTGCGGGATAGGTCCATAATTCTTTAATAAATAAAATTTGAAGCTGGATAGCTGTATAACTGAATTTTCAATAGGGAATATAACGTAACATCAGGGTTGATCCATCCTTATCACGTTCAAGACCGATTATTTCGGCGACGCTCCTGATAATATGAACCCCCCTTCCTGACTGCTTTAATTGGCCCCATGGGGAAGCAGGGCTCGGAAGGTCATCAGGATTAAACCCTTTACCGCAATCCCTGATGGAAACTATAAGAGAGTTAGCTGCAATAGCAAACGAACAGGTTACACTCAAATCCTTTCGCTCTCTATTGCCGTGCTTGACTGCATTGACAAAGGCCTCTTTAAGAGATAGCTGAAGGCCATCGATAAACACATTGCTGTATCCCTCCCGCTCGGCAATCGACATAATAAAATCATACAGTACACTATACTCTGAGTATATGCCGGACAGAACAATTTCAGAATTGATCATACAATGGATAGCGCTGCAATGTTGATAACTCAAAAAATTAATTTACAATGAAGCGACAATACTGGCAAATTCAGAAAAAACACATCATCACCTTCATTTTTTAACATCCAAAGCCAATAACCCTAATTTTTTATTACTTATTTGTATTTTATTGTAATATATTGCTATTGTATCTGAAGGATCTCATTAAAGACTGAGAAAGTTTTTTTTATAGATCAAGAACAATACAACAACTGATTACACACACACAACTGAGAAACCAGAAACAGGAGTAATTCAATGAAAAAAACAACAAAATTTTTAAGCCTTGCCGTCGCATTGTTTGCGGGATTAAGCGGTACAGCTCAGGCCGCGGATCCGTCAGGATTTAAGATTGGCACTGACCTTGTCTCGAGCTATGTCTGGAGAGGTACCGCCATCGGCGATTCCCCTGCCATTCAGCCAGCACTAAGCTATACCTTCAAGGACAGCGGCATTGTTCTCGGTGCATGGGGTTCTTATGGTATAACTGGCACGCCCCGTTATCAGGAGACTGATTTTTATGCAACTCTGCCTGTCGGACCTTTCAGCTTGACTGTGACCGATTATTATATTCCTGTCACCGGCAGCGCCAATACTGACGCTTTTTCTTTTAAGGGAGACGGCCCGAACAATGCGGAAGTCAGCCTGGCTTATGCACAGGACAATCTTAGCCTTCTAGCTGCTATAAACTTCGCTGGCAATCACCTTGACCATGCAAAGTATATTGAAGCAGGATATAAGGTTTACGAAAAAGACGGCTTTACTGGAAAAGTTTTTGCAGGAGCTGGTAACGAGCAGGAATATGCTGCTTCAACCGGCGGTACCGCTTTTAAGGTTGTCAATCTCGGATTTTCCGTATCCAAAGACAGATACACTGGCTCATACTCTTACAATCCTGACACCAAACAGGCAAACTTTGCCCTTTTGGCATCGTTCTAATGCAAATTCTTTTTTGCTCTGTTCTTTCTTCCCGTTAGGTTACAATATAGAAAAAGGAGCCATGTGGCTCCTTTTTTTATCCCCTCTTCAGTCTGTCATCCCGAGGTACTCCGAGGGATCTGATCGCCATAACGGATTACCATGTATGTGATGCCACCTATATGTCGGCCTCGTAAATCACATACTCCTTGTATGGCGTCCCTCCGATAACCTTTGCAAGTTTACTCATAGGCTCATTTGCTTTGAGCACCCAGCTCATTTCACTGGCAAACACCCCATGCTTTCCTCCGTAATCGGCAATCTGGACATTGAGAATGCTATCTACTCCCTTATTGCGGTATTCCGGAAGCACACCCATGGTAATGGTTCGGACCATGGTAATATTGCGGCTGTACCAGAGATATTTCAGCAGGCCAAGCGGTGAAAACGGATTACCGTTAACATGCTTCAATGCCTGGTTAACATCGGGGAGAGAGAGCGAAAAGCCGACGGTACGTTTGTCTTTATCCTCGACAAAATAAATATAATGCGGGTTTGCAAGCGGTTTGAGGCTTTTGGCGAGAAAGTTGAACTCCTTGTCGGTCATTGGAACGAAGCCCCAGTTTTTCTCCCAGGCCTTGTTGTAAATATTGCGAATACGTTCTATTTCCCCGTCAAAGTCCTTCATGTTCATGATCCGTACCGTCAGTCCTTCCTTTTTCATGACATGCTCAGCTATACGACGCAGACGCGAGATATCGATAATTTTCTGATCGATATACCATGCGAGCAGTTCCTGCCCGATATGATGCCCATAGTTCAGAACAAGGTCATTGTAATAAGGCGGATTATAGAGCATGAGAAAAACAGGAGGGCTGTCGTACCCTTTTGTCAGCATGCCGCACTGATCATTCATCGACGGACTGACAGGACCACGCATGGCATTGAGCCCCTTCCCTTTCAACCACCTGGCCGCTGCATCAAAAAGCGCATTGGCAACCTTCTGATCATTGACACACTCAAAGAAACCCCAGAAGCCAACCTTGTCGGCATGCACCTCATTGTGCCTCCGGTTTGCAATTGCGGCTATTGTTCCTGCAATTGAACCGTCTTTCCATGCAGTAAACATTGCCAGATCGGCATGATCATACAAAGGAAAGACTTTGGTATCAAGTGTCTTCATGTAATCATCAATAACCGGCGGAACCCAGTTTTTATTGAGTTCCGGATCATTGCGATAGATCTGCCACGCAAAGGTGATAAACTGCTTCCGTTCTTTTTTGGTACTGACCTGCCTGATCTCTATAGCCATAATATTCGCTTTTGCCCTGTTATAGTAATAGAATATTCGGCAGTGACAACTCCCCCGCCAAAGGATTATTTACTTGATAAGCTTATGTATGACTGCCGCTCCTTCACGAAGCATGCGTTCAGTCTCTTCCCATGAAATACACTCATCGGTTATGGAAACTCCATACCGCAGTTTATCAGGATCCTCAGGAAACGGCTGGTTGCCCCCACAGATATTACTCTCTATCATAACACCGGCAATACTTTTATTGCCATCGGTTTTCTGCTTCAGAATGTTCTCCCAGACCTTCAGCTGCTGCTCATGTTTTTTGCCTGAATTTGCATGACTGCAATCAACAAGAATCGACTGTTCAAGCCCACCCTTGGCAATCCACGATTCAGCAAGAGCAATGCTTTCCTCGTCATAATTCGGCTTATCACCGCCACGAAGCACAAGATGTCCAAACGGGTTGCCTTTTGTCGTAATAACGCTGCTTTGCCCTTCCTGATCAATACCGAGAAAACTGTGCGGATGCATCGCCGAACGAATTGCATCGATAGCCACGTTAAGTCGACCGTCAGTAGAATTTTTGAACCCGACAGGCATGGAGAGACCACTGGCCATCTGACGATGAGTCTGCGACTCTATTGTCCTGGCACCGATAGCGGCCCAGCTGACAACATCAGCGACATACTGGGGAGTTATCGGATCAAGAAACTCAGTTGCTGCCGGAAGACCTATGGCATTGATATCAATCAGAAGCTTTCTGGCATAAAACAGCCCATGTACTATATCGTAGGTGTCATCAAGATGAGGGTCATTGATAAAGCCTTTCCAGCCGACAGTGGTCCGTGGCTTTTCAAAATAGACGCGCATAATGATGCACAAATCATCCTGCAGCTCAGTGCGCAATGCCGAAAGTTTCCCTGCATACTCCAGGGCAGCATCAGTATCATGTATCGAACAAGGCCCGACAATCACAAGCATCCTGGAATCCTTGCCAGTCAATATATTTTCAACCTCTCGACGTCCTCTAATAACTGTCTCAGCTATCTTTTCATCCACCGGAAGCTTATCTTTGAGAGCCTTGGGGGAAGAGAGGCGGATAATGCGTGAAACTCTTAAATCATGTAACTTTTCCATTCGTTTTCAACAATAATATCATCATAGAAATTAACAGGATACAAGATAAAAAAAACCTTTATATATAATCAGGAACCATGCTTATTAATTCCGGCCATCTCAATCCCCCACTCATACGGCCTCTCCGTTTTTTTAATCTTAATGCCTGAAAAAAAAGAAATATATTACCCCAGTTAAGAATAAAGTCTTCACAACTTGCAATCAATAATCAAAAAATAAAATGAACGTACTGATCACTGACGGTATTGATCCGCAATGCGGTCAAATCCTCTCTCAGAACGGTTTTGACGTTACAGAAATACCGAAAATCAGTAAAGAAGAGCTTAAAAAAATCATCGGCGGCTTCGAAAAACTGATCGTGAGAAGCGCTACCAAAGTTACCGCTGAAATTATCGAGTGCGGCACAAAGTTACAGCTTATCGGGAGAGCTGGTGCCGGGGTTGACAACATCGACATTGAAACTGCTACCCGTAACGGTATTATCGTTATGAATACTCCCGGCGGCAACACCATTTCGGCAGCCGAACATACTTGCGCCATGATTCTTTCCTCTGCACGCCGCATCCCTCAGGCAACAGCAGATCTGAAACAGGGAAACTGGAATAAAACAAAATTCACCGGCATCGAGCTCGAGGGAAAAACCCTTTCCATTATCGGTCTTGGGAAAATTGGACGAGAAGTGGCGTCGCGCATGCAGGCTTTTGGTATGAATACCATCGCCTACGACCCCATGATTCCTGACGAATTTGCCTCCCATCTCAATATTGAGCTCCTCCCCCTTCATGAAAATTTCATGCGCGCTGATGTCATTACCATTCACTCATCACTTAACGAATCAACACGTAATCTGATTTCAAAAGATACGCTTGACCTGATGAAGCCGGGTGTCATCATCATAAACTGCGCAAGAGGAGGAATAATTAATGAAGCCGACCTGGCTGAAGCCATAGAATCCGGAAAAGTTTCCGCCGCAGCGCTTGATGTTTTTGAAACAGAACCTGTCAACCCCGACAATCATCTTTTAAAACTTGACGCCGTCATTGCAACCCCGCATATTGCAGCATCTACAAACGAAGCACAGCAAAAGGTTGCCATTCAGATAGCCGAACAGATTGTCGAATGGAAAAGGAAAGGAAAGCTCGAAGGGGCTGTCAATGCATCAGCCGTTGAACTGGCACAGGCACCGGGTGTACAGTCATATCTCACCCTTGCTGAAAAACTTGGAGCAACGCTGGCTCAGATGAGCCCTCAGGATGCCACAAGAATGACAATCAGAACCTCAGGTGAATTCCTTCAAAAATTTAACGAAGTTATTACAGCTGCAGCTCTGAAAGGCTTTCTTGATATTCGCCAGTCAAAAGATACCAACTACATCAATGCATTCACGATGGCAAAGGATTGCGGTATCAGCCTCTCCCAGAAGTTTGAAAAGGAAAACCCTGACTATACCAACCTCATCCGCATTGAGCTTGAAAACGGGCATGCAAAACGAATGATCGGCGGAACCGTCTTTGGTGATAAAGAGGTGCGAATTGTTATGATCGACCAGTTCCTTGTCGAATTCAAGCCGGAAGGCAACATTATCATCTACAACAATATCGACAAGCCGGGTGTCATTGCCAATGTCACCCAGCTATTGCTGCAGTATAACTTGAACATCGCCTATATCGCACTCTCAAGGGATGAAGAGAAAAAAGTCGCTATGACAGCAATCGTTGTTGACGGAGCAGTGACAAAGGAATTGCTTGACGGCATAAGAAATGTCAATGGTGTTGACATTGCAAATCTTGTTTCACTCTAAAAAAAGAGTAAATCGGGACAATAAAAAACCTGCCGGTAAGGCAGGTTTTTTATTGTCCGTTAAGACCAGAGAATCTCATCCGGAGAAAAAAAGGGAAATTCAGTTCGCCTTGGCAAAATCGATACTGAGCCATTTATCTTCATAGGTGGCACCTGTTGATTCCATTCCGGCAAGGAAAATCGGTAATACGACAACCTTCTGGTAATCGCCGATACGGATGGTAAGATCGTCACCAAGTTTGAGAATTTTCGGTTCCAGACCCATATTTTCCATAAACGGCAGCCTGACCCGAACCTTGTAGTGACCGTCAGAAACCTTCTGGATATCAATCGGATTTTCCGAGAAGAAAATATCAAGAGGATTCAAGTCACCATACACTTTTTCACCTACCCTGCGAAGCATCGGCAACCCGACAACCTCATCATCAAACAACGGGACTTCAGCAATGGGAATAGGAGCAAAGGCGTCTGTGATCTGGTCTATATACTTCTGCTGAATAGCACGCCACTTCTGGAAATAAGGATCAGGGCTCTGATCCGGCATAACACGGTTAATGGTAATCCTGTCTACGGTAATGCCATAGAGATTAAGATAGGTCAAGGCACGCATGGACTCCTTGATGACCATCTTCTCAGGGTTCATCACAAGACGCATGGTTGTTTTTGTGTTATCAGCCAGCAGATCAATAATACCCTCTGTTGAAGAGAAGAGATTGTCAACCTTGTCATAAACCTCTACAGGAGCGACAAAATCGTTGATTTTATTGATTTTCTTTGAAAGAGGCCTGATAACCGGCTTCACCATGAATTTTTCGACATTACGGATCATTTTGATAAACCATCCGAATGTTTCAGGCAGAGAAAGAAGACGAAGAGTTTCGCCTGTAGGAGCGCAGTCAACTACAAGAAGATCGTATTCATTCTGTTCATTATAACGTTTGATATATGAGAGCGAAAAGAGCTCTTCCATTCCTGGAAGCACACCCATTTCCTCAGCATAAACACCTTCGATTCCACGTGACTCCATCAAATGTGCAAAGTGCTCTCTAACGACATCCCAGTTCAGATTAAGATCCCCGAAAACGCTGACCTCCTGACCCCAGAGATTTTCAGCAACCTTCACGGGTGAAGGTCCAAGCTTAACATCGAGCGAATCGCCCAGACTGTGCGCCGGATCGGTAGACATAATAAGGGTTTTGTACCCCATATCCGCTGCTTTGAGCGCTGTGGCTGCAGCAACAGAAGTTTTACCAACACCACCCTTACCGGTGAAAATGATATTACGCATACGTTTTAATGATTCTTATTTAAAGAATGATTGAATAAAACAGTTTTCTACCAACCTCTATTTTCCGTCAGCTGAGCAACTTGAAAAGGCTTAAGATAATAAAATTTCCGTGTAATAGACACGCTGAAATAACAAATTACCGTTTAAAAAAAGCCACATTTCTAAACCCCCGATACATCTCTATCGCCTGCGTCTACGAGTCGAATGGGCTGCACGTTCTTTTTTACCTTTATGACTTTTCAAACCCTTACTCCCCTTACCACTCTTGGATTGACGAGCTGAATACCGTGGTTTTTCAAACGTCACAACCTCGCGTTCAATTTTAAGCCGCTGCCCGGGAACGACCTTCATACGATGACCGAGATTGTTCAACTCTGCAAGACTACGAACACTGGTGCCGTACTTTCTTGCAATGGAAGAGAGTGTTTCTGACTTTCCAACCTTATGCATTACCAGCTTTTTCTTGACTGAACCTTCCCCTACCCCTTCACTCTGACTGGAACTGGTGTTATCGCCACTGCCGAAAACAACAAGTTTCTGACCGGGAGTTACATCGGGATCTTTCAGGTTATTCCAGACAATCAGCTGACTGATATAGGTACGGTAAAGCCTTGCAATAGAACCAAGAGTTTCGCCCTGTTGAACAATATGAACCTTCTCGCCCTGTCCACCGGCACTGGCGTTGAGACTTTCAACCTTTGCAAGCAGCTGCTCGCGCTCTGTGGTTTTTGACGACCTGTAGGCATAAATCTCCTGTTCCCGCCTCTGGAACTGACCGATATACTGTTTTGGCAGTTTGATAACGTTTCCTATAGAGCCGGCTGCGGGAATAATGCCAAGCTTGTACTGCGGGTTAAGAAACTGGAGATCACGCATTGGAACTCCTATGGTGGCATTTATCTGATCAAACGCCAACAGTCGGGTGGTCCTCAGTGTGTCGATATCGTGATAGAGAAATCCCGGTTCTACCGGACGGATATTGTGTTCATTGTAGTAATTCATGATATAGTTCACCGCAATAAATGCAGGAACATAACCTCTCGTTTCAGCTGGAAGGTAATCCCATACTGCCCAGTAGTTCTTGATACCGCCAGCTCTCCTGATCGCTTTGTTGACATTTCCCGGGCCCGCATTATAAGCCGCAAGTGTAAGAAACCAGTCGCCATAGATATTATGGAGATCCCTTAAATATTTACATGCTGCCACAGTCGCCTTCTCCGAATCAAAGCGATCCTCTATAAAGGAAGATGACTGCATACCGTACATTTTTCCTGTTCCGTACATAAACTGCCAAAGCCCTTTCGCTCCCGCAGGAGAGACCGCCGTTGGATTAAGGGCCGATTCCACAATGGCCAGGTACTTCATCTCAAGGGGAATGTTGTAGGCATCAAGTTTTTCCTCAAACTGGGGAAAATAGATTTTGGTGAGCCCGAGGATTTTGGCCGTCGTATTTCTCCTGTCGACAGCATAGAGTCTTATAAACCCTCTGACATGATCATTAAAGACAAGATTGAAAGGGGTTTTCCGGGCAAGAGACGCAATTCTTGAAGCATAGACCGAATCGCTGTACTGAGGAACAAAATTTGCAGGAAATCCAAACTTTTCGCCCTCTCTCGATGTGGATGAAAAGTGTTCATCCTTGAAGTAGGTCGCATTGACAAGACTGTCAAGAATATCTGAAACCGATGACTTTGGAAGCGCTCCCCTGATTGCTGCCGCAGGATCTGCAGCAAAAACCGGCAGCACAGGATACTGAAAAACGACCGCCAGTAACAAAACCTTTAAAATCGTAAAGGGACTCACAACGGTTTTCAGGACGTTTTGATTGCACTTGGACGCTTCGTCCGCAAAGCTCTCAATCCGCTTACAACGATTATTGGAAATACCCTTTTTATAAACCCTTATTTTCACTAGCGACACGTTCATTAAGAGAGGAAATACTAAACGATCCATGCTGAAACAGCAGAAATCAACCTTGAAAAAGTAACAATAAAAACCGTTCCTGACTAATACAATAATCTTTTACGTACACGATACACTTAAAGCCCAATATCAGTAGGTAACTTTCCAGAGAAAAAGACCGTTTGCAACGGCCGGCTTCACTGAATTTAATATCACCCTTGAGTCGAGCATGCTCTGGAACTCTTCAGCACTGAGAGCTCCCATTCCTGCGCATACCATTGTATCAACCAGATAGCGCACCATACTCCTTAAAAAACGGTTTGCTGAAATCTGAAATACCAGATAGCGATCATACCGGTACCATTCACTGGCAGTAACAGTGCAGAGGCGACCCGGATTATCCCTATCCTCCTTGGAAAAGGCTGTAAAATCTTGAGTTCCAAGTAATGAAGCGGCAATCTCCTGCATGACCTCAATATCAGGTTTTCCATACGAACACCCGGCAAAGCGACCATAAATAGCTGAAGGTTCTTCAAGAAGAAAATACCGGTACTGCCTCTGGCGGGCACTGTGCCGTGCATGAAATTCATAAGGCATTTCCTGAGGGTCACTCACCCTGATTGTGTCAGGCAGAACTGAGTTCAGCGAATGGACAATTCTTGGAAGATCAAGTGTTGAAGCGCTTAAAAAATTAGCGATCTGCGCCTTGGCATGAACACCCTTATCGGTCCGCCCGGCGGCGGCAAGCGAAATTTTTTCCTGCAGAATCATCCCGAGTGCCGCCTCTATCTCACCCTGAACGGTTGTTATCCTGCCAGACTGCCTCTGCCATCCGGCATAAGAAGTACCATCATATTCAACTGTAATCCTGATATTCTTCATAACTACAAATACCTTCTATAAAACGTATGAACAAATAGAGGATCCCCCATGTAGGTTGGGGTGATTCCTGAACCCCAACAAACCCAAAGTTGTCCTCAGAGGATAGCTCTTTTCAGCCCTCAGGTAAAGTTTGCCTTCCATCTTTTATCGCACCAATCAATTTTCTGAGCTTTTCGTTGAAAAAACGGGTACTCCATAGCTTAAGACTGTGTTGCTCTGCAGGAGGCAGAAATGGGGCAACATCTTCGGCCGCATCTGACCAGAATATGCTCTGAATCTTGTTCTGCATAGCTGTATTGAGCCAATCAGCGTCGATGTTCAGGTGATCTCCGGCCCATGGACCATATTGATACAGTGCATTTTGCAGAAGCAGAAAATTCGGGATAAAGCCTTTGGCAACATACCAGCTGAAATCGAACCAGTCTAGACCCTTTATATAAGGTCGGCACATCAGGGCATGAACCTTGAGAGCAAAATTACTCGACAGATCTTGAGCGCACAGTTCAAAATCAAGAGGAAAATCAAGGTAGCGATAATCAAATCCGGAACCCTCTGGAGGCAAAGTATCGATTTCCAGATTGACTTTTAATTTGCGTGCGTTACTGGTCCCGTAAAATGAGAGATTAAGCTGGCTGCCAATAGAATCATCCTTCAGCATCGCCTGACGAACAGCACGATCCATATGGCCGCGATCAACAAGTTCACAATGGACACCAAATTCTGCCAACACTTCCCTGAGGGTTTTAAAATAAGGGCTCCAGATAAATTCAGGATCCGGGGTCAGGAGAATGAAATCAAGATCTTCTGAAAAACGAGACAATCCATGAAGAATGCGCAAACTGGTTCCTCCCTGAAAAGCGGCTACCTCAAAAAAACCAGCCCTCCATAACCCGTAGAGAGTTACTTCCTGCAAAATCTCCTTGAGCGCATGCTCTTCGGACGAAGCATCAGCCGCCTTGTATTGTTGAAGGCGCTTCCGCAATAACTCAATCATACATTACGCCCCTCCCTTAAGTGACATGATAAATGTTACAAGACGTTTATGCTGATAAACGGGGAGCATACGCTGCAACTCCTCATCCTTAATGCTTGAGAGCAGCTCTTTATCGATACGCATGCTTTCGCCAAGTACCGAGATACCGGAATAATCCCGCTTGCGCAAACAGACAAGATCCAGAAGAGCCCGTAATGGCTGTGCTACCAGCGCAGTCTGACCAACCAAAGTTACACGATCAACACCTTCCAGAAAATAGCCACTCCTTAGTGCTAAAGGATAAAAACGGAAAACACCAAAGATCGGAACATCAATTTCCTGCTTCCGTGACCCAGGCGTGACCGACATCGTTACCGGCGTTGCTTCCGGAATCCATCCATGATAACTAAGAGCTGTTTCAAAAGAGATATAAGAGCCCGCTTGAAGCGACTGGGCTAAAACAAAGGGATGAACTTTTCGATTCTGCAAGGCTGATGCCACAAGATAACGGCCCCGCCGAAGGTGCAGCAACTCACCCTGGTGCAATGCCCGATTAACTAAATTATAGCGCTTTTGCGGCGAACCGTCGAGCAGCCGTGCTAACTGGCCATCGGTAACAACGCGCTCACCCAAATCGGCCTGCTGGATTTTTTTAACAAGCATATTCATTTTTGCAAGATACTTTCATAATTTGAAAGTATCAAACATTTAATAAAACAAGGGGTGCAAAAAGAAGGGCGAGGGAAATGATTCTATAAACAACCGTTTATCCTTAAGAAATCAGTAGGGTTAAGAATGGGAATATCCTTCCACAATGCCAGTTCAAGCAAATGTTTATCCCCCGATACAATAGCCTTGGCCTCGGCAGCATCCGCAGCCTCAAGCATCCGATTATCATCAGGATCAAGAGTTATAATGTCGATTGAATTTTGGGGAATCACAAACGTAAACGTATCCCTGAAGAGCCCTATTATCCGGTATACCTGCTCAGGCAAAAGTCCGAATTTTGGACGATGCAGAACCTCCTCAACCTCTTGGATAATTTCCGGAGAGATACAATTAATTACTTTACCCGATGAACAAAGCTGCAATACTTCCCTCGGATTTCCGCCAAAAAGAAACCCGGAAATGAGAACATTGGTATCACATACAATCCTCATTCCGATTTGACTCTCGCAGCGCGAACAGCCTCTATCTCCCCGGCCACATCATCCTCAGTCAGCTGATTCTCCAACAACACTTTATCGCCAAGCAGAAAAAAATCATTCCACTGATTCCTGCGTTCAATATAAAGCCTCGCAGCCTCCCTGATCAGTTCAGATCGACTTCTGAATTCTTTTCTGGCTGTTTTATCGATTTCATTCAGTAATGAATCCTGAAAAGCAATATTAACAGTGACGGTTGGCATATCAATTTCATTTAAAGATTACAAGGCAATATACAAACCTTGTACATTACATCGTAATCTTTAACCCGTATAAGGCTCCACCTCACCCCAAACCCATTGGAGGAAAAGAGAAAGTTGGTAATGTGAAAAGGATGTTGAGGGAAGTGTAGAGCCGATATGCTCTAGAGTTATTCGGCTTTCAGCAATCTATCAGCAAGCATGGTAATAAAATCACGACGGGTTGATACAAACATGTACACATAAACGCGCTCTGGAACAACCTCATAGATAACTCTGGTTTGACCAACTAACCTTTCGCGAATTCCTTGCAGGCCAAGCTGAATAGCTTCATCAGGCACTAAACCAGCAGAAGGAAATTCCCCGATATTTTTCAGCATCTCTTTATACTTCAGATTTGACTCCTGCCAGACCTTGACACCAAATTTCCTTATCACATATTTTTTAATTTCGCGATAATCGTCCTTTGCGCTCTCTAAAACAAAAACTGAATGAGCCATCACACTTCCTTGTCCATATCAGAAAAGAAATCCTCAGCTGACTGGAATTTACCTTGGGCAATATCTTTTTTGCCCATGTTGATGAGTTTCAGAAAAGCCATAGCCTCATTCTGTTCTTCGTAGGTACGTATGTCCATGACAACCATTTTGGCTTCACCATTCTGGGTGATAATAAGAGGACTTCGATTGTCTTCAAACCCCTTTACTATTTCAGCGGCATGGGACTTGAGGTACGATATCGGGTGAATCTTGCTTGAAAGTTTCATTGTATCTCCTGCTTATAAAGAAAAACTATTAAGACTAAATATAGACTATATTCAGTTCTCCCAAAAAATATTCAGACGAGGGGCTATGTCCCCAGCCACTATTATGACTTTAACAAAAAAGCCGGGTATCAACCCGGCTCGCTTTAGTGAAGAGAGAAAAAGAAGATGATTGGATGGTCAGATTTAATATCTTTTGTACGCTAGCTTTCTCTATAATCGTTATCTTCACGTTTTCTAACCTGATAACAATACCATCCATACGTTGCAGACAACTCATCTGGCATCGCTCCTCCATGCGCTGAAAAGCCTGGACAAGCATTTCCCCGCAGGCTCCTACAGTGTTCCCGGAATCTGGACAGGAAAAAACAGTGCAGTCGAACAGGTCAACCCTGCTGAATACTTTACAGCAATTATTGAAAGCATTCTTCACGGCAGTGATCACCCAGTTGCGGCAGAACCAATTGCTGACTGGAGAGAGGGTGCTGTAGTATACAACCTCTTTATTCGTCTCACCACCGCATTTGACCATAACGGCGACGGGTCAATCGCTACAGAACCTCTTTCATGCGGATTCAGGGAAACCGGCACCCTTCTGAAAGCAATTGCGCTTCTGCCGTATATAAAAAATCTCGGCGCAAATACAGTCTATATTCTCCCGCTCACTGAAATCGGCTCTCAAAGCAAAAAGGGTTCACTGGGCTCCCCTTATGCCGTTAAAAACCCGCGCAAGCTCGATCCGATGCTTGACGAGCCGGCACTCGGCCTCTCTCCTGAGACACTTCTCAAAGCTTTTGTCGAAGCAGCACATCTGCTTGGCATCCATGTGGTGCTTGAGTTTGTCTTTAGAACAGCCTCTATGGACAGCAGCTGGATAAAAGAGCACCCCGATTGGTTCTACTGGATCAGGGAAAATGAAAATACATGCAATTACGGGCCTCCTCACTTCGATCCCGATACATTAAGGTGGATTAATGAGCTTGTAGAGCGCCATGAGATGCACAATCTTCCTGCCCCTACGGCCGAATACCGGGAACAATTCGTCTCCCAGCCTGTCACAGCGCATGTTAAAGATGGTGAATATCAGGGTCGTGCTGAGGATGGCACTGTTTGCCGCATAGCAAGTGCGTTTTCAGACTGGCCGCCTGATGACCGGCAACCGGCCTGGACCGATGTGACCTATCTGAAAATGCACAACAATGACGCATTCAACTACATTGCCTACAACACCATAAGGATGTACGACAGTGCTCTTGAAAATCCGGATAACAGCAATGCCGCGCTTTGGAATGAAATTCTGGATATCATCCCGAGTTTTCAGTCGCTTTATGGCATTGACGGCGCCATGATCGACATGGGCCATGCCCTGCCCTCCGAACTGAAAAAAAATATTGTGCGTAAAGCCCGCGAAAGCAAACCGGACTTTGCGTTCTGGGATGAGAATTTCAATCCGGCCCCTGAAATTCGTAATGAGGGCTTCAATGCTGTATTCGGTTCCCTTCCGTTCGTCATCCACGATATTGTCTTTATCCGTGGATTGTTAAACCACCTGAACAGAACCGGGGTGGCACTGCCGTTTTTTGGTACCGGTGAAAATCACAACACGCCAAGAGTCTGCTTCCGTTACCCTCAAGAGGAGGCTGGACGAAACTTCTCAATGTTTATATTCACGCTGAGCACCATTCTGCCCGCCATCCCGTTCCTGCAATCAGGCATGGAACTCTGTGAATGGTATCCGGTCAACCTCGGACTTAATTTCAACGATGAAGACAGGGCTCTCTATCCCCCCGAAAAGCTGCCCCTCTTCAGCGCATTCGGCTATGACTGGAAAAACACTAACGGCCTCGAGCCTCTCAACAGGTATATCAGGAAGATTCTTGATATCAGGAAGCGCTATCTCGATCTGGTCCTGTGCGGAGAAACAGGATCGATGAGCATACCCTATGTATCCGAAGCTGAACTTTTTGCAGTGATGAGAACATCCGGCGGCCGTTCACTGCTCTTTGTCGGCAACAGCAACCTCTATGAGCATAGAACAGGGGCGCTCGAATTCAGCATGAACAATATCTCCCTGTACGACCTCATCAGCGAAACATCTTTGCCAATCAAAGAACATAAACTTGAAGTAACCCTTGCTGCAGGACAATGCATGCTCATTGAACTTCCGCCGGAGATTTGACGAGATAATCGCCAAAAAACGTATCTTTCGTGATTTTCCATTAACCAAACAATTATCCAACTATGTCTATTCTCATTGTCGGCTCTCTGGCCTTTGATGACATCGAAACGCCTTTCGGAAATTCTTATGACACGCTTGGCGGATCATCCACCTACATTGCGCTCTCGGCAAGCTATTTTGACGACAAGGTAAAGTTGGTCGGCGTAGTCGGCTCTGACTTCGAGGATAAACATTTCGACCTGCTGCATTCCAGAAATATCGACACCAAAGGCATCAAAAAAGTGGAGGATGGCAAAACCTTCCGCTGGGCAGGGCGCTATCATTACGACATGAACACCCGCGACACGCTCGACACCCAGTTGAATGTTTTTGCTGATTTCGACCCTCATGTACCACAGGAATACCGTGATTCAGAATTTGTCTGCCTCGGCAATATCGATCCCGAACTGCAGCTCAAAGTTCTTGACCAGATCAGCAAGCCGAAACTGGTCATCTGCGACACCATGAATTTCTGGATCGAAGGAAAACCTGCCGAACTTAAAAAAACGCTTGAACGGGTTGATATCTTCATCATCAACGACAGTGAAGCAAGAATTTTAAGCGGTGACCCGAACCTTGTCAAATCGGCACGGATCATTCGCAACATGGGACCGAAAACCCTGATCATCAAAAAAGGCGAACACGGAGCACTCCTGTTTACCGACAGCGGCATCTTTGCCGCACCTGCATTCCCTCTCGAATCCATTTTTGACCCGACCGGTGCCGGCGATACCTTTGCAGGCGGCTTTATCGGTCACCTTGCCCGCTGTGGAACAATAAACGACCTTGAAATGCGCAGAGCTGTTCTTTACGGCAGCGCCATGGCAAGCTTCTGTGTGGAAAAGTTCGGCACTGAAAAAATTGCTGCGCTGAATATGCTCGAAATCGAAGACCGGTTCCAGAGCTTCCGTGAACTTTCACGAATCGACGGATAAAGTAACGCGAGTCCCCTGAGAGCCACAAAACATTAAGAAGCACAGGAAAGAAACATTTAAGGGAAAAAAGCATGGATCAGCTCAACATTCTTGATTACAGTTTCATCCTCGGATACCTTCTTCTGACACTGGTCATTGGACTGTGGTTCTCTTCCCGCGCTTCGGAAAATGTTGATGAGTTTTTTCTCTCCGGACGCAAACTCCCCTGGTGGATTGCCGGTACCGGAATGGTGGCGACAACATTTGCTGCCGACACACCCCTTGCCGTTGCCGGATTTGTAGCCAAAAACGGCATCGCCGGCAACTGGGTATGGTGGACGTTTGTTTCAGGAGGAATGCTCACGGTATTCTTTTTTGCCCGGCTGTGGCGAAGGGCAGAAATTCTTACTGACCTTGAATTTATTGAACTGCGTTACAGTGGCGCCGCTGCAAGATTCCTTCGGGGATTCAAGGCAGTCTATTTCGGCCTCTTTATCAATGCTGTCATTATTGGCTGGGTCAATCTGGCCATGTTCAAGATCATCAAAATCATGGTCCCGGAACTGAATCCGGAATGGACCATTGTTGCGCTTGTCCTGCTGACTACATTTTACTCCGGCCTTTCCGGCCTCTGGGGCGTATCAATTACTGATGCGGTTCAGTTTGTCATCGCCATGGCCGGTTGTATCATTCTTGCTGTTCTCGCTGTTCAGTCACCGGCAGTGGTCTCTGCGGGTGGCCTCACCAAAGCGCTTCCAGCATGGATGTTCGACTTTTTCCCATCATTCGGCAGAGAATCAAGCACTTCGCCGACAGGCGCTGCCGCACTTCCTTTTGCCTCTTTTGCCGCGATGGCATTTGTCCAGTGGTGGTCTTCGTGGTACCCTGGCGCTGAGCCTGGTGGTGGCGGCTATATTGCCCAGCGCATGATGAGTGCAAAAAACGAAAAACACTCTCTCCTAGCAACACTCTGGTTTACCGTTGCCCACTACTGCCTCAGACCATGGCCCTGGATCATTGTCGGCCTTGTCAGCCTCGTGATGTTCCCTCATCTTCCGATGAATCAAAAGGAGGATGGGTTTGTCTACGTCATGAAAGCTGTCCTGCCTTCCGGCCTTAAGGGCCTGCTCATCGCAGCCTTTCTTGCTGCCTATATGTCAACGCTTTCAACCCATCTGAACTGGGGCACGAGCTATCTGATCAACGATTTTTACAAGCGATTCCTTAAAACGGATGGCGATGCAAAACATTATGTCACTATTTCGAAAATCACGACATTCCTGACCGCTGCATTTGCTCTCCACATCACCTTCTATGTACTTGAAACAATAACCGGTGCATGGGAATTCATTATCCAGTGCGGAGCAGGTACCGGCTTTGTCCTTATTCTCCGCTGGTTCTGGTGGAGGCTCAATGCATGGTCCGAAATCACATCCATGGTTGCTCCATTCATTGTCTTCACATGGATAAAACTGTTTACAGCAATTACCTTTCCCTTTTCGATTTTCATCATTGTCGGCGTTACCATTGCGGCAACCCTCATTGTCACCTTTCTGACACCGCCGACAGAAACTGCTCAACTTGAAACGTTCTACAGAAAAACAAGGGTCGGAGGAGTGCTTTGGAAAAAAGTGGCAAAAAACCTGCCCGATGTGGAATCCGACTCCGGATTCACCATGCTTTTTGTTGACTGGGCACTTGGCATCATTATGATCTATGCAATCCTGTTCGGCACAGGAAGAGTTATCTTTGGTGATCTTTTTCAGGGATTTCTTTTTCTCGGCGTCGGAAGTCTGGCAGGAGCGCTTATCTTTGCAGACCTTAACCGAAGGGGCTGGAACAACCTGAACTGAGAAATTAATACATGGCAAAACCAACGCTTATCCTTGCATCACAGTCGCCGAGAAGAAAGGATATACTCTCATTAATGCAGATCCCGTTTGAAACACTGGCAGTTGACACTGAGGAAATAATAGACCCGTCGCTCTCTCTTGAAGATAACATCACAAAAATAGCTTTGGCGAAAGCTGAAGCTGCTGCAGCAGTGATAGCCGGTGACAAGCGCAAGGCTGTTATTCTCGCGGCTGACACCGTCGTTGCTAAAGGAAACCAGATTCTAGGTAAACCTTCCGGATTCGACGATGCATTCAACATGCTCAAAAGCCTTCAAAACCGTTCACACCGGGTCTACACCGGATTTGTACTTCTCTTTGGCGAAAAAACCTACACGGAATGTGTTGTTACCACCGTTGAATTCGAGCCGATGTCGGACAGTGAAATCCAGCGCTACCTTCTTTCCGTAAAGCCATACGACAAAGCGGGCGCCTATGGCATTCAGGATCCTCTCATGGCCTGCTATATCAAACGTATTGAAGGGTGCTACTACAATGTAGTCGGGCTTCCGCTTTCGAGGGTCAGCAAGGCCTTAAAACCGCTTTTATGCTGAGATCGTCCGAACAACAGGTCCATGTTATCCTCGGCCCCACAGCATCAGGCAAATCTGCACTTGCACACGCACTTGCAAAAAATATCGGAGCTGAAATCATTTCCGCCGATTCCCGCCAGATATACCGCGAGCTCGACATCGGCTCAGCGAAGCCTTCCCCCGAGGCGCTTCGCGATATACGACATCATTTTATCAATGAAAAAAATATCGGCGAGACGTTTACGGCGGGCGACTTTGCCATTGAATCCAGAGCTCGGATTCGAGAAATTCATAGCAGGGGCTTACCAGCTGTAGTAACTGGCGGGTCCACGCTCTACCTTGAAGGGTTGCTTGAAGGCTTTGCAGAGCTGCCTCCCGGAAACCCTGAAATCAGAAAAAAGCTTCTTCAGGAACTTGAAAGCATCGGAAAAGAAGAGCTCTATAAAAAACTTCTCCAAAAAGACCCTCAGCAGGCTGCCACCCTTGATGCAACAAAGACACAGCGGCTCATACGAAGCCTTGAAATCATAGAAATAACAGGTGTAAGCGTTACGGAACTGCAGGCACAGGGAAAAGCAGTAACTGGCCTTCGCTTTCTTGCCTGGGGCCTCTCTATGCCCCGCGAGAAGCTCTACATGCGCATCAACCAGCGCACAGAGACGATGTTGGAAAATGGACTGCTTGCCGAAGTAAAAATGCTCCATCATAAATATCGTGCAATGCTTGCAGAGGGAAAAATACCTGCACTGCAATCGGTGGGATATCAGGAACTGTTTCAACACTTTGACGGAAAGATCGATCTCTCAACCGCAATCGATCTCGTAAAACAGCATACCCGCAATTACGCAAAACGCCAGTTGACTTTTTTTAAAAACAGACTTGCTGTTACCTGGGTAGACGCTCCTGAAAACGAGAGTGAACTTGCTGCGCTTGTCGACCGGTTGGCCGGGAAACATCTATAATAGAAAATCAATTTTGGGTAACGGGTATTATGCCACGTTGCTCCTGTAACGAAGAATAGAATTTATTTCCGCTTTCTTGATCCGCATTCCTTCCTCTATATCATAGTCATCCTGCAGACCCAGCCAGAACTTTGCGGAATTCCCGAAATATTGTGAAAGACGCAATGCCGTGTCTGCCGTTATACGTCTCTTCCCTTTCAATATTTCAGATATCCGGGTCTGAGGTATCCCGATATCTTTGGAAAGCCTGTAAGCCGTTATTTCTAATGGAGTTAAAAACTCCTCCATCAAAACCTCTCCCGGATGAATATTTCTGAGTTCGTTCATTTCAGTGATAGTCAATAATTTCTGCTTCGGATGCATTTCCATCAGCCCATTTGAATATGATCCGCCATTGATCGTTAATCCGGATGCTGTAAAAATCTTTGTTCTTACCCGAAAGCTTTTCCAGACGATTTGCCGGAGGAACTCTTAAATCAATGATATGTAATGAGTTGTTAATCATTCTCAACTTCCTCCTCGCTGTCTCCTGGATTTCATTTGGCAAACCCCTTACTCGTTCTCCATGCCAAATGTTTTCAGTCTCTTTGGAACCAAACGAAACAATCATACTCTCGACCTAAGTTACTAACGTTAAAGGTAAGTATACCTCCTCAAAAAACCAAACCAAACCTGTCTTCATTTTATGTAAAGTGAAATATACGTAATTATAATATAAGGAAAAGGGGTTTTGATATTTCCTGCTGTCAGGTATGACGGATAGTTTTTTTCGGGAGGGCGAAAACAGAATATTTACTTCGGAAAATAAATATTAACTATGGGCTTTTTTTTTACCTTAGTGAGTAAAGGCTTCAGCATAAGATGAAGTTGATAAAATTTCTTATTGATCGTCCTGCCCCCCGCCAACAAGAAATGCCTTTAAATACTTGTATAGCAATTTTTTACAGTTATTAAAGTATAAGGTTTATGAATTACTCCGTATCGAGCCGTAAAGAGTTAACCATCATGAAAATCGAGGAAGAGGTGTTTGATTTTCGTCATGGCGACTGGTTCAAGGTGGCTATTGACGAAATCGTCAATAAGAACCAAAGCAAAAACCTGATCATAGATTTTTCTCAAGTAAAAGCCATTGATTCGTGCGGTATCAGTTCAATGCTGCTTGCTCATCAGCTATCCAATCAATCAGGCGGATTGGCGATTTTTGTCTCTCTTTGCAAACAGATCAAGGATCTGCTGAAGTTGACGAATCTCGACAAACAGCTCTACATTTTTTCATCCATCAATGAGGTGATAACACTCATTGAACCGGCAATGAAAAGCAAGCGGGGTTCGAGAGGGAAATCTCAGGCTCCCGCCTATGAAGCCATTGATGAACTGAGCGATGACCTTGACCTTATTGCCATACCGGAACTCAATGAAGCCCATCTTGAGGAACATCTTGACGAACACATGCTGGACCCGGACGACATAACCGAACAACCGGAACTCTCCGAAGCACCTGATGGAAAAGAGCCTGGCTCCAAAAAAAGAGGGCGCCCGAAAAAAGCTGACCTGTAGCCTTCTCCCTCATCCTGCATCATGACAAGCCGAAAAAGGCTTGACCACTACGAGCTTTTTACGTAAATTATCACAAAGCGTTCACGACTCCGTCCTTGGAGCAGAAAACCCCTGAATTTGCAGCATTGTGAGGCCAAATAATAAAAATTTGTCCACTCATGACACAAATTTATACGCAAACGGAAAAGGCAGGCATCTCGCCTGAAACTGTGAGGTCATCACAGTTACGAGATAACCATTCCCCTCCAACACCCCACTCGCGGGAAGTTATTGACAACTTCTGCAAAAAACAGCTTGAGCGAATCTTCGATGCTGCAGATATCAACATCGGAGGTAACCGCCCATGGGACATCCACATCCACAAGCCCATTGTTTTTCGTCGCGCCATCACTGAAGGAAACCTTGGCCTTGGTGAATCCTACATGGACGGCTTATGGGATTGTGATGACCTTGAAGAGTTTGTTTTCCGGCTGGTCAGTTCAAAAGCTGATGAAAAAATATTAGCACCGGTAATGTTCATAGGAAAATGGATCGGCAAAACATATAACCTGCAGCGACCCTCCAGAGCTTTCACAGTCGGAGAAACACATTACAATACCGGCAATGATCTTTTTAAGGCCATGCTCGACCATCGAATGATCTACAGTTGCGGATACTGGAAAGGGGCTGACACTCTTGATGAAGCCCAGGAAAAGAAGCTTCGGCTGATTTTTGATAAACTGCAGCTTCAACCCGGAATGCAGCTGCTTGATATCGGCTGCGGCTGGGGTGGCGCTGCCCGGTTCGCTGCCGAACATTATGACGTTTCAGTCACTGGAATAACAATTTCAACCGAACAGGCCAAAATTGCAAGGGAACAATGTGCCGGGCTGCCTGTTACCATTGAACTGGCTGATTACCGCAGGCAGCAGGGTTCCTTCGACCGAATATATTCGATCGGCATGTTCGAGCATGTCGGTTATAAAAATTATCGCAGTTATTTCGACCTGGCAAGCAGGTGTCTGAAGCAGGACGGCTTAACCCTGCTGCACACCATAGGCTGTAACACTCCCTGCACTATTGGCGATCCATGGAGCAGTAAATACATCTTTCCAAATTCGATGCTTCCATCGGCAAGCCAGATAACGAAAACCTACGAGGGACTCTTTATGCTGGAAGACTGGCACGTCTTCACCTATGACTACTCTCTGACACTTAAAGCCTGGCATGAGAACTTTGAAAAACAGTGGCCGGCTCTTCAATCGAGCTATTCAGAAAGGTTTCACCGCATGTGGCGCTACTATCTCCTGAGCTTTTCAGGTGCTTTTCGATCCCGTTCCATTCAGCTCTGGCAGGTACTGCTTTCAAAAAACGGACTGCCGGGCAGGACAGACATTGCCAGGTAACAGGGTGACTCACTGGTAGAGCAGCTTTACAGGAGTTGTCCGGCTGAATTGCTCTATCTGCCTAAGGCTCTCCACCATAATATCGTCAAGCGGCACTTGTTTGCAGATCATCTCCCGGAACAGCGGAGAGCCTGCCAGTCTGTCGAAGAAAATATTGCCTTTCTGAAGGCCTGTTTTCTCCGGATAGAGATGCTGCAGGGCAAGAAGAATCGCAGCTCCGGTTTTGAAGGGAATAAATGTTTTTCTGTCCGTGACTGAAAGCTTCACTCCCTCGCAGCGTTCACCCTTGAACTTGCTTGACGCCGGCTGAAAAACAACAGCATCAAACAACACGCCTGGCAGTTTATACTGCCTGAGAAGAGCTGCAAGTTCCCTCCCGTTGATGAACGGCGCACCAAGCTGCATAAAGGGAGCGTCTGTCCCACGCCCTTCGCTTATGGGTGTCGCTTCAAGAAACACGGTCGCAGGATAGACTATTGCCGTCTCAACACTTCTGATATTCGGTGAAGGAGAGATAAACCTGAAGCCCGGATATTCATCGGCAAACAAACGCCGATTGTAACCCGACATCGATATCACTCTCAGATCCAGTCGTTTATACTTTTGTTCTTTCAGCAGGGAGGCAATCTCACCGACTGTCATGGAATGAATAAAGGGAATATCGACATCCCCTACAAACGATTCATATCCCGGCACCAGCATAAACCCTGAAGGAGAAAGTGGAATAACCGGATTGGGACGATCAAGCACCATAAAGGGGATGCCGGACTCCTCACAGGCCTGCATGGCGTTCTTCATGGTAGAGATATAGGTATAACAGCGAGACCCAATGTCCTGAAGGTCAAAAAGCAGGATGTCAATACTTTTCAGCTGACGGATATCCGGTTTTTTTGAAGTCCCATAGAGTGAAAAGACCGGAAGGGTATCATGAACAACTGAACCCCCGACACTTTTACCGGCTTCAATATCAGCCGAAAATCCATGCTCCGGTGCCATGATAAACTTGAGCCTCACTCCACTTCGGAGCATGACGGCATAATCCGGTTCCGCCTTGCGGCTGACTCCCGCAACATTGGTAATGAGACCGACTTTCAAACCCGATAGCTCACTGAATCCTGACGCCTCAAGGCGGTCTATACCGCAGAGTAACGGTTCCGCTGAAACAGGAGATGCTGAAATAAGAGATAAAAGAAAAAGGAGCAGGGAAAAGGAAAAAAAGCGCTTAGCGCCTGCAAAAAAAAGTGGAGAAAAAAAAGAGCTCTCAATATCCATGTGTGACAGTAACTCTAACCGAACATTGTCAAGCCTGAAAAGACGCTTCCATCCGCACTTCTTAAGAACAAGCGTCGGTAACAGGGTTAAAATACACAGTTAGGGAGACAAAAAACGAATTGAACAAAAAAAAGCCGCCTGTTGATGGGCGACTTTACTTGTGGTGGGGACAGGACTTGAACCTGCAACCTTCGGGTTATGAGCCCGACGAGCTACCAATTGCTCCACCCCACGATGTTTGTGCTACAATGTACGGAATAAAATCACTTAAGCAAGCATTTTATTGTATTTGTTTACCATTTATATCTTGTCCATCAGGTTCTATGACAAAGAGTTTCCCGTCAGCCCCTTCAACAGCAAGAATCATCCCCTCTGAAACTTCGTCACGAATGGTGCGTTCAGCAAGATTGGCAACCAGTACCACATGTTTGCCAACCATCTCTTCAGGCGTGTAATAGCGAGCAATCCCGGCAAGAACCTGTTTTGTTACAGAGCCTACCTGCAGTTGCAGCTTGAGAAGTTTTCCTGCTTTTTTAACTGTTTCAGCAGCTATAACTGTAGCAACCCGCAAGTCAACCTTTAAAAAATCATCAAAAGTGATCACAGGCTTGAACTCCATACGATCCTGTTCAGCTCCTGCTTCCCGCTTCTCTGCTTCGGCGAGCAATGCCTCAATTTTCCTGAGCTCCGGAGCGATATCGGCATCCTCGATTTTTGTAAAGAGTATTTCCGATGCGGCCCTGAGCTTATGCCCTTTCGATAGAGCAGGGCTGAGCAGAGATTGCGCGAGAGAGCTTCCCTTGGTAAAACGATCTTCGATTGAATCCTGAAATCCCAGCATCGCATAAATCCGGTTGCTGGTTTCAGGTATGACCGGATAGAGTGCAACAGCGAGCGCATGACAAAGGTTCAGTGAAAGAGCCATAGCTCTGGCCGCTGCATCGCGGTCAACCTTGATTACTTTCCATGGTTCTGATTCTGTAAGAAACCGGTTGGCGGCTCTGGCTATCTCCATGCCAAGAGAGGTCGCTTCCCTGAAGTGAAACTCTTCAAACGCCATGTCAAGCTGGCGAAGGGTATCCTGCCAGTTAATGCCAAGAGAGTCCCAATCTTCCTGGGTAGACTCACAGGGCACCTCTCCATCAAAACGGGCATTGGTAAAATCAACCGACCGTTTGATAAAATTCCCGAGAGTATCGGCCAGCTCGCCATTCGTCCTGTTCTGATAATCCTGCCAGCTGAAATCACTATCCTTGTTTTCAGGATAATTCATTGCAATACTGTAGCGCAGGGTATCTGCCGGAAATTTTTCAAGGAATTCACCAAGATAGACCGCATAGTTCCTTGACTTTGAAAACTTTCTCCCTTCGAAATTCATGAACTCCGATGCGGGCACATTATCGGCAAGATTATAGCGCCCGCTCTCCAGCCCTTCGTTCCATGCCATGAGAATAGCAGGAAACATCAGCGTATGAAACACGACATTATCCTTGCCGATAAAGTGAATGAGGCGGCTTTCGGGATCCTGCCAGTACTCTTTCCAGCGATCACCCTGCCCACGTTTTTCTGCCCACTCTTTTGTAAACGAAATATATCCGAGCACGGCATCGAACCATACATAGAGCACCTTGCCTGCAGCTTCCGCCGTGTCGAGAGGCACCTTGATACCCCAGCTCAAATCACGGGTTATAGCCCGGTCGTTCAATCCCTGTTTAAGCCATGTGCGGCTGTAATTCAGCACATTCTGCCGCCAGTCATCCTCATGGCTGTCTACATACTCTTCAAGCTGTTTCTGGAAGCGCCCAAGGGGAAAATACCAGTGCATGGTTTCGCGCAACTCCGGTGTCGCATCGGAAAGCTTGCTTTTCGGGTTGATAAGTTCAAGCGGACTTAAATGAGTGCCGCACTGTTCACACTGATCACCGTTAGCCTCCCCGTTATTGCATATAGGGCAGGTACCGGTAACATAGCGATCCGAAAGAAAGCGGTCAGCTTTGCGATCAAAGAAAAGCTTTTCAGTCTTTTTGGTAAAAATTCCTTTCTTCTCAATCTCTAGAAAAAATTCCTGTGCCGTTTTATGATGAAGCTCAGAAGTTGTTCGTCCATAATAATCAAACGAAATACCACACCGCAAGAACGCATCAACGTTCATGGCATGGTATCTATCCACAACATCCTTGGGGGAAATACCCTCTTTCTCAGCCGTAATGGTAATAGGGACACCGTGTTCATCAGAACCGCCGATATGAATGACATCCTCACCCTTGAGTCTTTTATATCGAACATAAATATCTGCAGGGAGGTAAACGCCTGCCAGGTGACCGAGATGAACCGGTCCATTGGCGTATGGAAGCGCCGTTGTGACCAGAGTTCTTTTAAACTGAAGCATACTGAAATGGACCTATTTTTTTACAAACATGGCATTGAACTTCTCAAGGGGAATCCTGCGAGTCTGATCGCTCTTCTGGTAGCGAAGGTAGACAAGGTTTTTCTGGGCATCAACATTTTCAACAACTGCAGCTCCCTCTGGAGTATTCACCCTGCTTCCTACCGGAGGAAGAGCTATCTGGGCAGCTGGCTGCGCATGACACCCCTTCTCATGTTTCGAATAACCAAGGCAGCATTTCGGGCGGTTGCATATTCCTGTGACATTAAAGGCATGGTTATCATTTCCGTTGGATTCGGAATATTGAGATTTTTCAGAAAACGGATTCGCGTGGATCTTCGGCAGCCAGCTCGAACAGCACAAAAGACAGCCGCACGGCCCAAACGCATTTGCCCTTCTGGCCTCTTCACGAGTTGTGATCTGCACCATCTGGATTCTTGCCTTGAACTCCCCTGCCAAATCACGAACAAGAGTCCTGAAATCAACGCGATGTGAGGATGTATAGTAAACCGACAGTTTCTGCTGGTCCATCCGCAACTCTACATCAACCAGTTTCAGATCAAGTTCATGCTTTTTAATCTTGCTCTGGCAAACCTCACGAATCTCCGACTGCCGTTTTTTCAGTTCAAAAATTGCCAGATTGTCATTCTCATCGGCAATTCGCAACACCGCAGTACACTCAGTGCCATTTTTATCCAGGCCTTTCAGCTGAAACTTTTTGCGGGCAATCTGCCCTATGGAATAAACAACGCCAAAATCATACCCGCCATCAGACTCAATAATAACCTGCATACCTATAGTGAAAGGGATACCGGTATTGTTGAGAAAAAATTCACGGCGGCAGCCCTGCAGCTCAACCTCACAGATATCATCCACAACCTCTTCAGTAACTGCCCCGTATATCGCCTCCATCTCACTATGCAGCAATTGTGAAAGCCGCAGCCTGACCTTTGCATTATCACCTAAAAGACAACTGCATATAACATTACTCATAAAAGATTATGTTTTTTTAATTCTGAAACATGAAACACTACCGTTTTCCATGTATAACTTTCTACCGTTTTTCAAGACCAAAAAAACGCGTAACCGCTTCCATACGCTTGTTTATTGATTCCCTTCCTTTAACCAGAGTCAGGGCTTCATACAGCCGTCCCTTCCTGATCTTGCCACCAAGCTCGTCAAGGTGCCGCTCCGTCGTCCCCTGCATGTAAGCGGTCAGATCATCAGCATTTGAATATTCGTCCCTGGTGAGCAACCGGGGCTCCAAAAAAGAGAGTGACAGCTCAGGTTTTTGTTCACCAAGATATTCAATCCGACTGACAACTGAAACAAGGTAAATCGAAGGGGTTTTCTCAAGAACGCGCGAAACAATGGATGCTGTCCCTTTTAAAAAAAGAAGTGGCCGCTGGTCAACAGGCTCAATCTTACCCTGGGGAAAAATCCACAAGGCATTCTGTCGATCACTATCAGCTGTGATCAGCTCAGCAGCATAACGAAGCGTATCGAGCACGCTTCTCGGGCGGGACCGATCGATGGAAAAAGCACCAATACGGGTAAAAAACCGATGTTTCTTTAACTGCTGATACTCGATAATGATATGCAGGTTCTGATGAAAAAATTCTTCGGTGCATAGCTGCGACCAGAACCCGTCCCACCAGTAGGCATGGTTGGCATAAAAAATAACCGGAATACGGGGATTCATCTCCCGTACTCCGGCCTGCATAAAAACGCGTACCGAGTTAAAATACCGCTTGAACTGCCGGCGGGAATACCAGCTGAACCATAGGGTATAGAGCCTGCTCCGTCGGACTTTGAGCATCCGCGCTTATTTGAACGCTCTCCTGATACGGTTTATCGCCTCCTCCAGCGAGGAGATTGAGGCCGCATAGGAAAGACGCAGGTTTTCAGGAGCACCGAAGGCATCTCCTGGAACTGTGGCAACATGATGCACTTTCAGAAGATATTCGGCAACATCTGCAGAATCCTTCATGACCACTCCGTTAAAGGTCTGGCCAAACACTCCGCTGACATCCGGGAAAATATAAAAAGCTCCCTTCGGCAGGGCTGTTTTGAAACCGGGAATACTGTTAAGAGCCTGATACATATAATCACGACGCTTTTCAAATTCGGCACGGCGCTCTTCCACAATCCCCTGATCCCCTGTCAGAGCCGCAACAGCAGCTTTCTGGGCAATAGCATTCGGATTCGATGTTGTCTGCGACTGTATCTTGTCACAGGCATCAATAAGCCATTTCGGTCCGGCAAGATAGCCGATTCTCCAGCCGGTCATGGCATAGGTTTTCGATACGCCGTTACTGACGATAACCCAATCCTTGATAGCAGGAATCCTTGCTGGAGAAAAAGGACGGACATCGCCATAAACGATCATATCATACATTTCATCAGACACGACAAAAATCCCGCGTCCTTCAATAACCTTAACCAGTGCACGCACCTCATCTTCACTATACACCGATCCTGTCGGATTCGATGGCGAATTGAGGACAAGCACCTTGGTTTTCGGGGTAATGGCAGCTTCAAGCTGCGCCGGAGTCATTTTATACTCATTTTCCAGCGTGGTATGGACAATAACCGGAGTAGCACTGGCGAGACGAACCATTTCGGGAAAACTCACCCAATATGGTGCAGGAACAATCACCTCATCACCCTCCTGACAAAGCGCAAGAAAGGTATTGGCAAGAGTCTGCTTTCCTCCGTTGCTGACAATTATCTGGTTTGTTTGAAACTCCAGATCATTATCACGCCTGAACTTCGCAAGAATGGCTTGTTTAAGCTCAGGAATACCGGAATTGGTAGTATATCGGGTAAACCCTGCATTTATGGCTGCAATAGCAGCCTGATTAACATTGTCAGGAGTTGGAAAATCCGGCTCACCTGCTGAAAGGCTGACAATATCCTTGCCTTCTGCCTTCATTGTAGCCGCAAGATTGCTGATTCGCATGGTCTGCGACTCCTGCATGCTGAGAACCCTGCGTGTCAGATATTTTTCTTCAAGAATATGCGTTGTCGACATTTCGAATGGTTATTAATGATTTATTTATTGTTGTTCATCTCGTTTATGATGCAGCATTTCCAGAACACATGGATGCACAAATTTACTGACATCCCCACCCAGCAAAGCCACTTCCTTGATAATCGACGAAGCGACATAGGTGTATTTGACATTCGGCATCAAAAACACCGTTGTAACCTCAGGATAGAGCTGGCGGTTCAAAAGCGACATTTGAAACTCATACTCAAAATCCTTGACCTGCCGTACGCCCCTGACAATGGCCCTTGCGCCTAACTGTCGGGCATAATCAGCAAGAAGCCCGTCATGCAGCATCTCAACACTCACGGTGGAATAATCGGCAATAACCTCCCTGATCATTCCAAGCCTCTCTTCAGCGCTGAACAGTGCATGTTTATTACTGTTTGCCGCAATGACGACAATGACTTCCTCAAAAATATTAAGCGCACGTTCAAGGACATCGAGATGGCCATTGGTGAAGGGATCGAACGTCCCCGGGTATATGGCTTTCTGTTTCATCGGCAGCAATAATTGTTCAGTGCTGAAAAAAAGTAACTCTTGTCATACCATAATCCCTGTGAAAAGAATAATACGGCGACTGCTTGAAATCAATATGAGTACTATGCTCGATAAGCAGAAAGCCCTCTTCTGCAAGCAGTTTCCCTCCGACAATTTTTTCAATCAGCAGGTTGTAATCAGGCCAGGAATACGGTGGATCACAAAAGACAAGATCAAATGCTTCTACAGCACGACCAAGAAATGCAGAAACATCCGAATTCACAATCTTGATACGATCCTGAACACCTAACTGAAGGGTTGTAGACTTTAAAGCTTTGAGTGCATCAACATGCTGATCAACAAAACAAACAAAACCTGCACCACGGCTCAACGCCTCAAAACCAAGAGAACCGAACCCTGCAAACACATCGAGAACAGAAACCCCTTCAAAGTCTATTCTCCCCTCAAGAATATCAAACAGAGACTTTTTCACACGGCTGCTGCAGGGACGTATTGCCTGAGACGATGAGCTCCTGATTTTGCGCCCTTTGTATGTACCCGCCAGAATCTGCACTAAATCCCTGGCAGCCTAAAAGTCACCGAATACGGTCTCCGTAAGGATGGCGAGTGCTTTCTCAGCATCACCCTTTGACGGCGGCTTTCCGTGCCAGTTGGACTTGTCCGGCATAGTCCCTTCAAAAAACGGAACACCTTTACCCATAATGGTTACGGCAAGCACAACCGATGGTCTTGTGCGATTTTCATCAGCCCTGATAGCTTCAACAGTACTTGCAAAATCCTCAATATCGTTTCCATCGCAATGATAGACATCCCAGCCAAATGAGCGCCACTTATCAGCAAATGGTTCAACGCGCATAATATCGTTGACCTCACCGTCGATCTGCTCATTATTGCAGTCAACAATACCGATAAGTTTTCCAAGCCCGTAATGGGAGGCACTCATGGCAGCTTCCCAGATCTGTCCTTCCTGGCACTCGCCATCTCCCATCAGACAGAACACATCACGATCATTGCCGTCAATACGCAGGCCAAGTGCAGCTCCGACTGCAGCAGAAAGACCCTGACCCAGTGAGCCTGAAGCGATTCTGATACCGGGAAGCCTGGCCTCGGATGTCGGATGTCCCTGCAGGTATGAGCCGATCTCGCGCAGGGAGTTCAGCTCGTTGAGAGGAAAATAGCCTGAACGGGCAAGCACACTGTACCATACGGGAGCAATGTGTCCATTGGAAAGAAAAACAAGGTCCTGATCATCACTCTGCCAGAAGTGGTGCGGATCCTTCTGAAGCACCCTGAAATAGAGCGCTGTAAAAATATCAGCCATACCAAGGGAACCTCCCGTATGACCGGAATTGGCCCTGGCAAGCATTCTGATAATATCCCGTCGTACCTGACGGGCCATCTCATTGAGTTCATCAATGGTGGCAAGCTGAAGAAGCTCGCCTTTTTTTTCCGCAGGATACATTTTTAAGTCTTTTGCCATGGCAGGTCAACAAAATTCTCGCGAATTAATAAAAAAGGTGCAGTTTAAGGGTCGGGTGATAATAACAAAAAAAATTATTCATGTTCGCGCTTTCTTTCCCTGAAAAACTTCCATACCGAAAAAGAAAGAAGAAGAACAAATATAATCGATACTGGAACAGTGTACAGAGCTGCATAACCGCCAATCTGCTTCCAGTTGCTTCCCAGTAAAAATCCACCGTACAGCAAGAGTACATTCCATGCGGTAGCGCTTATGGCTGCAGCAAGAAAGACTAACGGGGTTCTAAGATCCATCAACCCTGACATGACTGAAATAACTGCCCTGGAGCCAAACAGAAAGCGGTTTACCAGCACAGCTGCATAACCATGAGCAGCAAATTTCCGGCGGAGAAGATCCATATCGGAAGGAGGGAAAAACTTATGAGCACTTTTTGACAGCCAGTTCTCAACCGATGTACCTCCCTCGGCATATAACTTCATGCCTAGATATTTACTGAGCAGATACACAACCATGAAGCCGGCCGTCGAGCCCGCAGAAGCCCAGAATAAAGCCCCGGCAAAAGTGATCCCGCTTGAATAGATCAGATAACCTATAAAAGCAACAGGCACATCACCAGGAATCGGCGGCACTATATTTTCAAAAAAGGCAATCAGAAAAAGAAACAGATAGATCGAAAACGGATCAGCATGCTGCAGATAAGCAATCGCAGACTCAAGCATTCAACCTCCCTCTCTTCAGTAATTTCAGCCTCAATCGAGCTCGAGCACCCTTCTCTGAACTTCACTGTAAGCATCCTCTACACCGCCAAGGTCAAAGCGGAAACGATCCTTATCCAGTTTTTCATTGGTTTCAAGATCCCATAACCGGCAGGTATCAGGGCTTATTTCATCACCAAGAAGAATTTCGCCATTGTGCCTGCCGAACTCGAGCTTGAAATCAACAAGCTTCAGTTTTCTGTCGGCAAAAAACTTTTTGAGCACCGCATTAATAGCCTCTGCACGGTTTTTCAGCACAGACAGCTCCTCAAGGGTTGCAACACCAAGCGCAACAGCATGAGACTCATTCATCAATGGATCATCCAGATCGTCATCCTTCAGATAGAACTCTACTATGGGTTTTGCAAGCACAGTTCCTTCTGCAAACCCATACCGCTTTACAAGTGAACCGGCGGCAATGTTTCGCACCACAACCTCAACCTTTATAATATCAAGATGGCGGCAAAGCATATCGCGATCAGAAAGCTTCTCGACCAGATGAGTATGAATCCCTTCATGCTCAAGGAGCGTAAAAAGCTTGCAGGAAATAGCGTTGTTCACAACACCCTTGTCTGCAATAGTGCCTTTTTTCTTGTTGTTGAAAGCAGTCGCATCATCCTTGAACTCCTGTATGACCAGGTTGCTGTCTTCCGTTAAAAAAACCTTTTTAGCCTTGCCTTCGTAAAGCTGCGTCGTCTTTTTCATGTAAACCGATTTTATTTGTGATTTGCTATCGCGGCATGTTAACGTGTCTGGAACCTGAAACTTCTCTCTTCAAGCTACCCTTCACTATCGGAAGCTGCCTGTTCAACCGCCCCGGTAAGCACAATGGTAATTTGTTCATCGGTAAGCCCCTTGTCTTTCAAAAAACTCATAAACCTGAACACCCCAAGGTCTGAAAGCATGGCTTTCGGCTGATCCTGTACACTGAGCCCTCTGGTGCGGCTGTACTCTCCGGATGTCTTGATCCAGTCATCAATGAACTGTTCCGATTTTCCGTTTTCAAGAAAAAACCCGGTCACAATCCGTTCAACGTCATCCTTTGATGGTTCCGGATGAGCCGTAAAGAGCAACTGCATCTCTTCAGAAATCCTTGACAACACAATAACCGCCTCTTTGTCCAGGGTCTCTTCAAGGATATCTTTCGCCTGTTCCTTGACACCACTCTTCTGGGGCATACTGTTTTCCGGATCGTTGGATAATAAAATATTGATAGCAGAAAAATCCCGAATAAGTTACAAAGAAAAATAGCAAATACATAAGAGATCATACGTTGTCTTTCTTCTCCTTAAATACACGGCCCGCCTGACAACCTGTCATAAAATAAAACCCCACCACACAGGGCAAACGTCAAGAAATAAATACCTTTTGTGCCATGTTTTGCTAATGTATTTTCGATTTGGCACCCATAAAGCCTATGACAACATCGACCCAGCAACCATTCAGCAAGAGTAAACGAAAAGAGGTGACCATGAAAATCAGAACTGTTGCTCAATATGAAAAAGCGCTCATAACGATTGAATCCTTAATGAACGCCTTTCCTGACGGAGAAAATGCAGCTAACGACAGCAAGATCGCTGAACTGGCAAAAGCCATTGAAGAGTACGAAGATCGTCATGCTGTCATGCCGATATCACTGGTGATAAAAAATCCGGAAACCCTGCATGACGTGATTGAACTCAAAATGTTTGAGAAGCAGATGAAACGCAAGGATATGGCAAAACTGCTGGGAATAACAGATACACGCCTTTCGGAGGTCATGCATGGCAAACGTAAGGTCAATATGGAACTGGCTAAACGGCTTTATAAAACCCTGGGCGTTGACCCCAAGTTTATCCTTGAAAAATCATAAGGATATGGTCAATCAGATAGGCCATCCACGGAAGGGCATAGTCACCACGCTCTGCAAGAAGAAGCAGATAGTTCTTTGTCATCCCGAAACGCATTGAGGGATCTCTTTTCTCCCCTCACGCCATAAACCCTCGTCTTTTATCACTCCCATAAGTCCCATCCGTCCTATAGGTCCTATTCCTATCAAGCAAACCATCAAAAAGCACTTTTTGGGATCATGACGGGGACTCCTTAGCAGATATCTCAACCATTGCTCGCCCGGCAGGCATTGTTATCTATAGCTGTTTCGAGCTTCGGGGTTTAATCGGCACCCCAGTTATTGTTGATTCCTGTCTTCGCTGTTGTGAACAAAAAAACAAAGAATCTGCTTGTGGAGCAAAGAAATTTAATTGATCTATTTACGAGTTCTTGGGATATAGATATTTGAGATGGGTTATTCAGAGAGGAAAAGGCTGAATTCGCAGGTCCATCCCTGTTCAATTGACTCTTCCAAATTTCGAGTCCAGGAACACAAGATGTTCCACGTCGGTTCGGCCACTGATCATTCTGCGAGTTGTCTCTAACCTACCTACACAAAACTGCATTCGGTTCTCACTTATCCTTTCCTCGCGGAACGACTGGATGTGACTAATAAGTTCATTGAAAAGAAGAACACCTTCAGGGCGCGAGGTTTTGAACTCTGCATCACCAGTGAAGACTACAACTGACCGGACATCTTCCGCAGGAAGAAAGTCTAGCACGTCCCGAACTGTCATTACGTGTTTGTAGTTCTGATGTATGGGATTCTGAAATCGACTTCTTTTGTGAAAAACTACTTGCGTCCATGTTGGATTTGAAGCATCTCCGAAAATCCAACCTGTGTAATGCTTAGTCTCTATTACAAAGACTCCGAAACGTGAGATCAATATATGGTCAATCTGAGTTGTCCCACCCCCAATTGGCAAGGTGACGCTATTCATAAGGTGAAAGTCTTTGCCAGCGAATACTATTGAGAGCAGCCTTCGAACTGCAGCCTCTCCAGTGTTTTCCTCTGATCGTCTTCGCCGTTTACCCAGAGTGTATCCAGCCAGGTAGGCGAGGAATAAAGCCAATCCAATGAGGAATCCAACTACAACAAGGAAAGTCATCGAATATGGCATGCTACTGAAATTCTTCGATAGCATATTTTCCTAGCAATAATTATAAATGCGGTAACCTGAACGGCCATGAATAAATGGTAGATTAAATATTACGCATAAATTATGGGTTTCTGAATTGAAATCAGTTTTAATTTCCTTTCACTTCCTTTGCCTTCACAACCGCCTTAGCGATTTTTCTCATGAATGCGTTCATGGATACACTGTCGAAGAGTTGCTGATAGATCACTCTTTCTGAACCGAGGCAAAAAAGGTGCAGATGAAGAATTTCAAAGAGCTGGATATTTAATTGTCTGGCAGCTCACAGTTATAGCGTGTCAGGGTGCCACAAGGCGCATTTGCCGGTGCTGGAGCTATTTGAACGACGTTCTATGCGTGACGTGACACTATATTGATCGTGCGATTCTAGCGATTTCTGTAGCGATACTCTCAGGTGCGAGGATGAAGTCGATGCACCCGGTCTCTATTGCGCTCTCGGGCATGTCTGGCTGTGTCGCCGTGTCGAGCCTCTGGGCAATGGTGATGCCGCCCACTTCCTTGATGCCGCAAAGCGCAGCCGCACCGTCGCCGTCATAGCCGGAGACGATGACGGCGATGAGCTTCCCTTCCCAGTTGGCCGTGAGTGAACGCAGGAAGACCGTGATCACGTCAGGCCATCCCCTGGGCTTGGAAATCGGTTCAAGGCGGAATTCGCCATCAAGAACATGCAGGTCACGCTTCTCCGGGATGATGAACACATGGTTGGGCTCAATGACCAGGTCGTCGGTGATCAACTCAACTGGCATCGTCGTGTATTTCGGGAGGATCTTGTGCAACATGGTAGCCACGGTTCTAAGGTGATTGACGATGACGATGGCCACCCCCAAGTCAGCCGGCAGATTCTGCAGCAGCCGAATGTATGCATCAAGACCACCAGCCGAACCTCCCACGCATACGACTGGGAAGTCCCTGGGTGCACTCTTAGCTTTCATTGAGAAATCTGGCTGAATATCCCGATGCACCGGCAACGAGCATTTTTTTCATACGGGTCATTGGTTATCCCAGTTGATCAGCGAGATAGTTCTGGATACCCATCTGGCTGATCTGGCTAATCTGTGCTTCAAGCCAGTCAAGGTGCCCCTCTTCATCTTTGAGAATTGATTCCAGCAGTTCACGAGTACCGCTATCACCGACCTCTACCGAAAGCTTTATGCCATTATTGTACAAGGCTATAGTTTCGATTTCTGAATTCATGTCGTTTTTGTGCTGTGCAGCAATATCCGAACCGATTGAAATTTTATTAAGACGGCTGACGACAGGAATTCCTTCGAGAAAGAGAATTCTCGTAATAAGCTGTTCAGCATGCTTCATTTCATCGATTGCACGCTTTTCATCGGCTTTGTGCAGTTTTTCATATCCCCAATTGCTGCAGATTTCAGAATGCACAATGTACTGGTTAATAGCTGTCAGCTCACCAGCAAGCAAGGCGTTGAGAATTTCAATAATTTTCGGATTTCCGTTCATGATGCTCTCCTTGAAGTTTTATTGATGCATTGGCTTTGTGGAATGCCTCCACTCTCTGTTCGTTACCGGTCTTGAAGCAAGCTAAGCCCCTTAAGACCCATACCTATATTATATATAAAAACTCAATACGCAACCTTAAAAACTGCTTATTCTGAAAAAAATAACACTTTTATGAATAAATAATATATAAAATGAGTATATAAGAGGAGGGATTGATAGACATTGGTCTATGTAATTTTGGTCTATGTACTCATACTTAAAAGGAGAGAGAAATGCTTGAAACTATCGCAGTAATCCTGATTGTCCTCTGGCTTTTAGGACTTGTTACCTCATACACGATGGGTGGGCTTATTCATGCCCTTCTGGTTATCGCAATCGTGGTAATAGTAATCCGTGTTCTTCAGGGCCGAAGTATTTAACAACACTGAAAGAGTGCCTGGCAGTGCACTCTCCTTCCTCACTGCTCAAAGATTCACGAGATAAAAACTTACAAACATAGTAACAGGAGAAAGTAATGATGAAAAAAAACTATATGGATAGCAGCAGGAATTACCGGAATGCTTCTTGGTAATCCTGCCTGTGATGCCAAGGCTGAATTGAATATCAGAATCGGTGCCCGGCCTGAGTTTATCCAATTGAGAAATCTTGGATTTTCAGTAGCCGTAGGGAGCCCTTACGATATTGTGTACTACGGTAATTTGTACTACCTGAACCAGAACGGTTTATGGTATCGCTCTTCTGACTACCGTGGCCCATGGATGAGTGTCAGGGAAAGCCAGCTTCCACCAAGTATAAGAAGGCATCGTCTGGATGATATCAGAAGGTTCCGGGATACTGAGTATCGTAGTATCTACAGCACGAGAACTCTGGAACAGAGGCGCAGTGATGAAAACAACAGAAGACTCCTGGATCAGCAGCGCACTGACGAAAACAACAAGAGAAATCTGGATCAGCAGCGCAGTGATGAAAACAACAAGAGAATGCTGGATCAGCAACGCACCGACGACAACAACAGAAGACTTCTAGAGCAGCAGCGCAGTGATGAAAACCGTAACCGATAACATCTTTTTCAGCATGAAAATGCCGAACGGTGACTTACTGATTCTATGATCACGATAAAAGCAAAGGGAAGCTGTAGAAACGAGCAGCTTCCTCTTATTTGAATAGTGTCATCAACAGAAAATTTCAATCAATAAAGGAGATTCGTTATGAGTGTAAGAGATGCCTATAAAAAGAAAGCAGAGGCAGAAGTGGATCTTGCGCATGCCCGGCTTGCAGAATTCAAGGCCAACGTTAAGGAGAGTAAAGCAGATGCCCGTATTACCTATGCCAAAGAGGTTGATCATCTAGAAAAAGCTGTTGAAGATGCAACAAAGATGTTGAAGGAATTGGGCGAAGCCGGTGAGGATGTCTGGGAGAAACTCAAGGAGGGTGTTGAAGGTGCGTTGCGTTCATTAAGTGCCTCCATTAAGGATATCGCTGACAAGATTAAAAATTGAACGGTGACTGAGATTTAATTCAAGCGGGTTTGCGGTCAATTAACAGCCACAGATCCGCTTGTATAATCATATCCAAGGAGATTCTATGATCAAGGCACAAAGAACACCGCTGGATTTAATGGATGATATTTACAGTCTGGCCCATTGGCTTACCGGTTCAGAGACAAAAGCCACTGAACTGGTGAACAGCACCTATCTGAATGTTCGTAATAAAAGTTCGGAAACTGAAGTGTTTACAACATTCAGAACCTGCTATCTAGACAGTATTGATCAGGATGATGCATACAGCCTGCCCGAAACACCCTGCTTTTCCAAAGAAACCCCTGAAACTACCCGTCTCAGGCAGGATGCAGATATACGCCTTTCAGTCCTGTTGTCCGCAATTTCCGGGCTCAAACACCGCGCTATTTCCAGAATAATCGGAAAGCCTCTCAAAACCATAAGAGTCTGGTTATCCGAGGGGCGTAAGGCACTGGTGCATGGCTCTCGTTTTGAAAGCCTCTTTTTGAACGTCGGCGGTTACATAAGGAGTGAAGCGTCATGAAAAAACTACGCATTGCTCAAATCGCCCCCTTGGTAGAAAGGGTGCCACCAAAAAAATACGGAGGAACAGAGCGTGTTGTCTACCATTTGACTGAAGGACTGGTCGAGAAGGGACATGATGTCACCCTGTTTGCTTCCGGCGACTCCCTGACAACTGCCCGCCTCGTGGCGCCGATCAGAGAGAGTCTTCGGCTTGGAAAAAAGCCGCATACGCCGATAATGGTCAACATGATGATGTTAAGCCGGGTCTATGAGAAAATGGCCCATGAATTTGACATCATTCACTCCCATCTCGAGTTTTTGACCTTGCCGTATGCTTATAAGGCCGAAGTACCGACCGTCCTGACCATGCATGGCAGACTGGATCTCGGTGACACTGCCGCAATAATGCGTACATATCCGGATATGGCCTATGTCTCCATCAGTGATTCCCAGCGGCGTCCTGTCAAGGAGGTCAACTGGGTCAAAACTATTTATCACGGCTACCCTGAATCCATCTTTGAATTCAACGACAAACCTGACGATTATTTTCTCTATCTGGGACGTTTTTCAGAAGAGAAAAAGCCTCAGGAAGCAATCATGCTTGCCAGGGCATGCAACATACCCCTGAAAATTGCCGCTAAAATTGATCCGGCCGATAAAGGCTTTTTTGAGGAAAAAATCAGGCCTCTGCTTAATCATCCGCTTATTGAGTATGTCGGTGAGGTGGATGACAGGCGCAAGGTTGAACTGCTGAAAAATGCGAAAGCCCTCTTGAATACCATCGACTGGCCGGAACCGTTCGGTCTGGTGATGATTGAGGCGCTTGCCTGCGGAACTCCGGTTATAGTTACAGGATGCGGTTCAGCTCCGGAAGTGATTACCCATGGCAAGACAGGGTTTATCTGTGAGAAAAAACTTGATTTTATCAAGGCTATTCACAATGTCGACCAGATATCGAGAAAAACCTGCCGCAAGGAGTTTGAACAGCGGTTTTCAAGAGAGTGTATGGTGGATAATTACGAAGAGCTCTACTACAATCTTCTGCCATCTCATCTGTTCAACAATGCTACCGTATCGCGATACATGAGTGCCGTTTGATAACCCTTTCCGCTGACCCCGGATGAAGATGTGCTTCGATTATTAACTGTTGACAGCTTGATTAACGATGAAGGGGCTCAGCGGATTATATTATTGCAACTGTTACATAAAAAAAAACATGACCGGAGATTTAATAACTCCACCCTCAGCACCAGCAACGCCCACTCTCGACTCATCCCTTTTCCACTCAGCGCTTCCCTTCCCCCGCTATCGTACCAACAAAAAAAATGGCTTCAAAGCTGCTCTTCTCAAAAAGAGTCAGCCTTGAAACCATCCACACACAACCACCAACGAAAGAACAACTCACACAACTCTTCTGAATTTTATAACAACCTCAGGTCTGTTATTCAGTAACAAAGTGAGCCCTTCTGTTCTGCGCCCATGCCTCTTCGTTATGACCATCTGCAAAAGGTTTTTCTTCACCATAGCTTACGGTCTTCAGACGGGCAGGCTCAACGCCTAGATTAACGATGTAATCTTTTGCACTGTTTGCTCGACGCTCACCAAGAGCAAGATTGTACTCATTGGTGCCTCTCTCGTCACAATGACCTTCGATGACAACCTTCCTTGCTCCATTTGACTGTATCCAGTTGGCATTGGTCTTCAGCTGTGCGACAGCATCCGAGCGAAGTTCGGATTTATCAAAATCATAAAACACATCACCGAGGCCAGGCACAACAACCTCGACTCGCTGTGGAGGAGGTGGCGCCGGAGCTTCAACCACAGGCCTTTCATGGCAACAGGCACCAAGAAAGATCATTCCTGGAACAAACATTGCCTTTACTACTAATGACGATGTAAACGGTTTCATTTTTCACCTCAATTTATTTAGTTTTTTTTCAGAAAATCGACACCCTCACAAAACAAAAACAGAAGACTTTCTCTGCCAAAGCTGGATCTGACCGCTATCCTCCAGTTTGAAATACTCTTCATCTCTATAAATCCTGCCGGCAGTCATCACGCCTTACATGCCCCGCACTCTATTAGTACATATTAAATATATATTAAATTCCAGAAGAAACACTTATTATATAATAAATATTTGAATTATTACCCAGTAACTTAAGTTTACTATAGTTATATTATATATGATCTATATTAGTACTTGAGCTTTATGAACAAAACCCATGAAAAAACCATGAAAAAGATTTATTCACTCCTTGCCGCAGCCGTGATAACTGGCTTTTCGGCGGCCCCCGCATCAGCTGAAACCTACATCAGTGGAAATGTCGGCAGTTCCTGGATGAACGACACCAAGGATGGCGCGTACAAATATGGACTGAGTAACGGCCTTACTGCTCTCGGCGCAATTGGAATGAGGGAGCATTGCTACCGTTTTGAAGGCGAGTTCGGCTATCAGAAAAATACCGTGGACAAACGCTATGGCCCGTCATCTACCATTACTTACAACGGAGATGTTGAAGTAGTCTCTCTGTTGGCAAACGCCTACTGGGACATCTATACCGGCAGCGGAGTCAAGCCATACCTTACTGCAGGTGTAGGCCCGGCTCGCGTTCAATTTGAGAGCGTTGGTGGATGGTCCGAGCATGACAGTGTTTTTGCCTACCAGCTTGGTGCCGGCGTATCGATTCCTATCAGCCATAAAGTGAAGCTTGATGCCCGCTATCGCTACTTCTCAACTGCTGAATTCACGTTGAATGATGGTAACCAGAGCCGACTTTCAAGCAACAGCGTCTTGCTCGGTCTCAGATTTGGACTGTAACGTTACGAGTTATAACAAAGAGAGGATGAACAGGTTGAGGATTTTGGCAAGGTGACAGGTTGGCTGAGTTGCAACTCTCTTGCTGAACAGAACAGAAAAACAAGGAGACTCGTATGAAGATCAAAGCAGTAACAGTAGTTGCACTACTGATGACGCTCGCAGGATGCTCAGCTTCTATCTGGGCTGATGATGCAGGTGTTAAAAATCCGGCAAACGCAAAAAGCGGATACGTGGCAAACCAGACAGGGACAACCCAGAGTGGTGTCTCTGCAGCAAAATGACCGGAAACTGACAAGCGGCTATTGCTGTCGTTATTTAACAACAACTGAACAGGAGATTAATGATGAAAAAAACCATGTTGATAGCCATAGGAATTGCCGGAATGTTTTTGGGCACTCCCGTTGCTGATTCTCAAGCCAGTGTAGGTGTAAATATTAACTTAGGGGGAAGGAGGCATCATCACCGCCATTATTACTACCGCAATGGGCATAGAAGATACCGCCATTCAGGGTTGACAACATCAGCCACAGCCCTGAAAGTAGTATAAACGTTACTCATTGATTCTTTAATCGATGACCAAAGAGAGAGAGTTGTAAAGAATATCAACTCTCTCTTTTCGTATCTGAAACACCAATCCTGATCCATTTATTGAAGATAAAGCAAGACCTCATAGACGGCGAAACAGAAGGGAACACCAAAAGGAGTGAGGTATTAGCTTTTGTTGCCCTTTTAACTATGCATTCAACCGGCTTGCAGTGCGTTGGTTTTACCGGCCATTATAAAATCATTCATATGCACTCCATTTACAGTGTGTGTCCACCAGATTACTGTCACTTTTCCCCATTCAGTAACAAGTTTTGGATGATGCTGTTCGACCTCAGCCAGCTCACCTACCTTGTTAGTGAAAGCGATTGCACTCTTGAAATCCTTAAACGTAAAGGTGCGCTGTAATCGGCTTATACCATCATCTGCTGTTACTTCCCATTCCGGAATATCAGCTAATAACTTATGTATCTCGCCTGGAGGTATAGGTTCCAGGCCTTCCGAACAGGTCACGCAGGTTTTGTTTTTCAGTTCGCTCATTTTCCTCTCTCCAATAATGTTGAACATTTGAAAGACCGGATAAGACGCAAGACGCTTATAATTGCAGAAAAAGAAAGCTTTGGTGATCAATGGGGCGATAACTGCATTGATACTCCTCTCACAAAATCTGCGATTGAGGCTGGCAGCATCGGGTTTTCAAACATAATGGCTCTTGTCACCTATTCTCATTCCAAATATCCTCAGCCCAGTAATTCATGAACCCTGCGTATTACTTATAAGCTTGAGAGGTAATTTTAATCCCCTCAGCATAGGAGGCCGGCTCATATCCGAATGCCTTTGAAAACTTTGATGAATCGAAAACATATTCGGCTTCACTCTGGTAAAGCATCTCGTAAGACTCTCTGACATTTGAATCAAACAAACCAGCAACCATTACAAGCGGGCGTTTGAGTACTCTGTGTTTCGGTTTAACACCGAACCCCTTTGCCGCAAGGTTGATAAATTCCTTGCCAGTTGGAGGATTTGCCGCTGTCGGAACATGCCATGTCTGATTCCAAGCTGTTTCGGATTCGGCTAGTATGACAAGACTTTTCGCAACATCACGGGTAAAGGTATAGGAGTGTGGAACTGAATCATTGACAAGCCACATAGCAGATCCGCCCTTGGAAAATTTGTCGAACACAAGCATATTCGCGACGCTATTTCTGGCGCCGGGACCATAAAAATCTGCAGATCGTGCAATAGTGGCATTAAGCCCGCCAGAGCTGATCTCGCTTAGTAAGGTAGTGGCTATCCGTGCACGAATATCACCCTTTTTGCTGCATGGGTTAAAAGGCGTCTCCTCGGTCATATGTCCGTTGACCTTTCCATACATATACGCGTTATCAAAAAAAACCAGTCTTGCATTTGCTCTTTTACAGGCCTCAATCGTGTTATTCATGATAAGCGACCACAGTTCAGTCCACACTTTCAAGTCATATTTAAGGCCAACGAGCAAGTAAACTACAGTCGATCCGGAAACTGCACGGATTGTTTCATGGAGATTTGAAATATCTGCCGCAACAATTTCAAGCGAACCCGGTACCTTAGTAGGGTTTCGACCAACAAGACGTACTTGATGACCGGCTGTAACAAGTTCCATGACCAATCCCGCTCCAATTGCCCCCCCGGCTCCCAGTATCGTATGCATCACGGCTCTCCTATGTATTCTTGAATAAATAAAGCGGTTCTTTTGCGCCAGCGTTCAATTCAGCCAATCGGGACTGCACCAGTTCCAACTCTGCCTCTGCCTACTTGTTATAAATCTAATACTGGCTCATAATAGATCTCAGCTGTCAGATAGAATTTGAAATTTTCAGATCCTTTTCCATCGCCTGCTGATATGGATTGTCGAACTCGGACAACAGATCAATCAAAACTCCAACACATATAATGTATAGTTGTTTTATTTACAAAACGTTTTAAAATATTCACAATTAATTATATTTTTGTCAACTGATCAATGATTTTTATATAATTTATATATAAACCGAACTTCCATTGCTACAGATAAACAAAAGGATGGTATTGATGAATATGATTACGATGCAAGACGGTACACAGATCTTCTATAAGGACTGGGGAGCAGGGTTGCCTGTAGTCTTCAGCCATGGTTGGCCGCTCTGTTCGGATAGCTGGGAAGCTCAGATGCTGTTTTTGGCTTCGAACGGTTATCGCTGTATAGCTCATGACCGTCGTGGCCATGGAAGGTCGAGCCAGCCCTGGAATGGTAATGATATGGACACTTATGCTGATGACCTCTCAGAGCTCATCGAAATGCTTGACCTGAATGGTGCTGTACTGATCGGTTTTTCCGCGGGCGGGGGCGAAGTTGCACGCTATATTGGTCGTCACGGCACAAAACGTATCTCAAAAGCCGCGCTGATCTCCGCTGTTCCGCCATTGATGCTGAAAACAGCAGATAATCCCGATGGATTGCCGATAGAGGTGTTCGACCAGATTCGCCTCAATGCAGTCGCTGACCGGTCACAGCTCTACAAGGATTTCGCCAGCGGACCGTTCTTCGGTGCAAATAGAGACGGCTCCAAGGTCTCTCGAGGCATGATCGACTCCTTCTGGCTCCAGGGAATGCAGGCCGGTCACAAAAACACCTACGACTGTATCAAGGCGTTCTCCGAAACGGACTTCACTGAAAACCTCAAGAAGTTCGACGTCCCGACATTGATCATTCATGGTGACGACGATCAGATTGTCCCGATCGCTGCTTCAGCGTTACATTCTGCCAGACTGATAAAAAATGCGACACTGAAGATTTACGAGGGTGCACCTCACGGTCTGACAGAGACGCACAAAGAGAAGCTCAACAATGACCTGTTGGAATTTCTGAGAAGTTGAAAATTGTTGTGTTGCCAGGTGCGGGGTGTGGTAGAACAAACCGAAAAAACTCACTATGACCAAGGGAGCCTGGCATTTACTTATTGCAAAAGGAGTCGCCTCAGAAACCGGATTTTAAAGCCCGTTAATGGCTATTGGATGCGGGAATCCATCGGTAGGTCGTCGGAACAGATACTCCAGGATCTTTTGCAACATCCATACCCTGGCATAACCGATAAGTTTGAGGACAGCTTTCACGCAAAAAAGCTTCAAGAAATACCTGCGGGTTCAGCTCTTCTGCGGTTGCCTTAAGTGAATGGATGATAAAATATTACGCATAAATTATGCTTTTCTGGATTAAATTCAGTTATCATTTCATTCACAACTTCCATTGTGATTGTTCTCATGTATGCGTTCATGGATACTCTGTCGAAGAGTTACTGATACATCAACAGAATGATTCAGAAAGAATAGAACGAGGATATGCGAAAATTACTCTCTTCTGCTTTTCTCTTTTTCGGAATGGCTTATAGTCTTTCCTGCCCTGCCACAGCCAATCCAAAGCCAGAAAAATCAGTGCTTTTTATGTGGTGGAATGTTGAGAATCTTTTCGATCCCGCAAACGACCCGGCTACTGATGACGATGACTTCACTCCTGAAGGGAGCATGAACTGGACGGAGAAGAAACTCCTTTTGAAACAGATGCGCGTCCGCCATACCCTTTTGGTAATAAAGGCGCACCCCGACTACAAGAAGTATCCGGACATCATTGCGTTTGCGGAAGTGGAAAACGAGCGAGTCTTCAAGGGAACACTCGACCCCATAAGCGGCATCAGGTACAAAACCATATACTATGAGTCAACGGACCCGAGAGGCATCGATGTTGCTCTGGCCTATAACCCGCAAACGCTTCGTGCAATAGCATCGAAAGCCTACACTGTACCAATGGAAGGCCGCTCGACAAGAAAGATCATTGTCGCCGGATTTTCTGCTGCAGGCCACCCCTTTCACGTTATTCTGAACCACTGGCCGTCACGCTCCTTCGATACTGAGTGGACGGAACGCAAGCGAATTTCGGCTGCAACAGTAACAAGGCATATTCTCGACAGCCTGCGTGTCGGAAACCCTGCTGCTGATATCATTGTCATGGGCGATTTCAACGACGAGCCTGAAAACCGCTCACTGAAAGAGGTGCTTGGTTCAACAGAGGATGCTGCAAAGGTTAACTCAAACGGCAGGGATTTCGTCTACAACTGCTGGAGCGGTTATGAGGGAATTGGAAGTTTCTCCTTCCACAACAAATGGCAGCACATCGACCAGATTCTTCTCTCCTCCGGCATGCTGGACAACAAAGGCCTTTATGCTCGAAAGAGTGCCTTCCGCTGCTTCTCGTTTTCAAAAATGCTAGACGAATCCGGTAAAAGGCCCTATGCAACCTATGAAAAAAGAAAATATAAAGGCGGTTACTCCGACCACCTCCCGCTCCTTTTGAAAGCAGGTATTGCGCAGTAGTTCATCCGGCTTTTGTCTTATTTCTAAAAAAGCCAAACCATTTCAGTGCCTCAAACCAGAGCACACTTGCAAGCCCAGCCAGAAAACAAATAACAAGATCAAGGGGATGGATGCCGGCAAACTTGAATAACGTTACAAAAAAAGGAACATAGAGCACAACCGCAAGCAGGAGAACCGCACCAGCAAGTAACGGCAGCAAAGCATAATTGTAAGAACGCAGTGTTGCGATAAATGTTCGGCTCCACGACCGGTTAGTCAAAATCAGGGCAAGATTTGAAATAATCAGTGTTGTAAAGGTCAATGCCCGCAATTCCGGCTCACTATCTCCCCTGTTGAGGGAATACCAAAAAACACCAAGAACAACAGCAAGAACAATAACTCCCTGCATGATACTTAAAGCTATCGTTTGACGACTGAAAAGGGGCTCTCTGGAGTTACGGGGCCGTCGCTTCATAACATCTTCTTCCTCCTCTTCAGCTTCAAAAACAATGGAACAGGCCGGATCAATGATGAGTTCAAGAAAAGCGATATGTGCAGGCAAAAGAACAAGCGGAAAGTTAAACAGCACCGGAAAGATCAGCATCCCTGCAATAGGAACATGAACCGCCAGAGTATAGGCCATGGCTTTTCTGATATTGTCAAAAATCCTGCGTCCAATCCTTACCGCCTGCACAATCGAAGAAAAATCATCATCAAGGAGCACCAGTGAAGCCGACTCCCTGGCAACATCAGTTCCTCGTCCACCCATAGCTATTCCAATGCTGGCGGCTTTCAGAGCCGGGGCATCATTGACTCCATCCCCTGTCATCGCAACAATTTCTTCATTTGCCTTGAATGCCTTGACAAGTCTCAATTTCTGCTCAGGCACAACCCTTGCAAAAATATTCACATCATTAATCATCTTCTGAAGATCAATGTCCGTCATAGCCTGCATTTCGGAGCCTGTCATAACCTTATCTGCATCATTCAGTCCTATCTGGCGGGCAATATTCCTGGCAGTACCGGGATAATCACCTGTAATCATCACCACACGGATTCCCGCACCATAGCATTCGGAAATTGCCGATGGCACCGTTGGCCGGACCGGATCAGCAAGCCCTATGAGACCAAGAAATTCAAAAACAAAATCATGCTGCTTTTCAGGTAATAATTGCTGCTGACTGAGTGCCCTTGCCACACCCAGTACCCGTAACCCCTTATCGGCCATTTCGCTGATATGAGCTGACAGGAGCTCTTTCTCGGCGGCATCAAAATGACAAAGATCAATGATTGCCTCAGGAGCCCCTTTAGTAGCAACCACATACTCTTCTCTATCCGGTGATTTCCATACGCGGGAAAGTGAAAGCAGCTCTTTCGATAGCGGATATTCATGCACAAGCGTCCAGTCATGGTGCAGATGCTCACTCTCTCGGAGATAGTCTCTCCCTGTCTGCTTTATTGCCTGTTCCATAGGATCAAAAGGATCAAGCTGACTGGCAAGAATACTGTATTCGATCAGTTCATGAAAGCCTTTCGGCATAGAGCCTTTTTGGTCCGATCCAATAGCAATAACCTCTCCCCCGGCAAAGAGTTTACTTACCGTCATACGGTTCATGGTGAGCGTACCCGTCTTGTCAACACAGAGAACAGTCGCCGAGCCGAGAGCTTCTATCGCCGGCATACGTCGTGTAAGTACCTGTTTTTTTGACATGCGCCATGCCCCGAGGGCAAGAAAAATCATCAGAATAACAGGCAGCTCTTCAGGCAGGATTGACATGGCAAGGGTAATCCCGGCAAGTATGCCATTCAAGAGATCGCCTCGGCTGAGACTATAGAATACAATCACCACAACGCATAAGAAAAGCCCGACAAACGCGAGATTACGAACCCATACCCCTGTTTCCTGCTGCAATGGGGTCTTTTCCGTCTCCACAGCCTGCAAAACCTTTCCGATTTTCCCGATTTCACTCCTGATACCGGTTGCTGTAACACGGGCAATCCCCTGCCCCTGAACAACAAGGGTTCCCGAATAGATGAAAGGAAGATCATCTCCTCCCGGATGCACCTCTTTGCCGTCCGTTTCATTATCGGATTTTCTGACAGGAACAGATTCACCGGTTAAAAAAGATTCATCAACCGAAAGATTGAGGCAGGAGAGAAGTCGGGCATCGGCAGGAACCCGATCACCCTCATTGACAATAACGATATCACCCTCAACCACATCGCGTCCAGCAATGCGCCGTTCACTGCCATCCCTGATAACCAGAGCTCGGGGGCTGGAAAGATCCCTTAAGGCTTCGAGCGCATTTTCGGTTTTTCGTTCCTGATAAAGGGTCAATCCCATAACAAAAAACACAAACCCAAGAAGCATGAGAGCCTCCTGTACATCGCCAAGAACCAGATAGACAGCTCCGCACGAAACCAGCAGCAGCAGCATCGGTTCTCGAATTACCTCAAAGGCGGTAGAAAAAATGCTCCGTCGCCCGGCAGATGGCAGCTCATTGTAACCGTCCAAAGCCAACCGTTCTGCAACCTCTGCAGCAGAAAGGCCAGCAAATCCATCGGAAGTTATATCGTTTTTCATAACCTGCATTTCGTGAAAGAAATGACTACTGAACAATCATAAATGAACATAGCGAAGCTTGCCGATCATGTATTGGAGAGCTTTACTATTGTATAACCGGCCTCCTTCAGTAAACGAGGGATACTTTCTGAAACCAGCGAGCTGTCTTTATCTTTTTCCTCTTTCGACAGTCTTTCCCAATCGACAAGAAGAGCATGGAGCTTTTTCTCTTTGTTGGTATGAGGAGAATATGTCCACCCATCTTTCAGTTTGGCATCCATCCACCTCTCATGTTCAAGTTTAGCCATTTCCTTCAGCTCCGGAATCGGGAATTCAACCGCTTGCTCATTGTTACGCATTGGAACAATGGCGTATCCAAACGTCGCGAGTTTATTGGGGATATCTCGGACAGCCGCACGATTCTCTTCACGTTCATGGGGTGACAGTGCCGTAAAGCTGACAAGGGAGCTGTGCGTTTTTGGATCCGCATCTTCATCGGTCACCTTTCCCCATATGTAGCCTTGGCTTTTAAGATTGTTATAAAACAATTTATGGTTAAGACGGGCTAATTTTTCGAGAAGTTGTTCCCGGAGTTCAAGGTGATGAACAAGTGCCACAAAAGAGTGAGGATCAACATGCAGTCTTAGTTGCTCTTCGGGAGGGAGGTAGGAGCGATTGAAATGTGTTGCGTTTCCAAGCCTGCTCATAGCAACAATTGCCTCCATCGAACGGGACCCATGGCGATAAGAATCAACCCGGAGAAAAGCTCGCATGATTCCGGTATCAATTCGGAGTTTATGGTTTACATCAAACAATTGAGGGGTCAACCGCTCGAACAATGATCGCAGAAGAAGTGCCCGTCGTACTATAAAATAAGGGTCATCACGTTCCTCAGAGAGTTGAGGATTCGGCCCAAGGACGTTGAGAAACCCTTTCAGGCGACTTAAAAAGTCGGGGGCTTTTGCTTCGACAAACTGGTTTTGTTTTTTTGATTTCGTAAAGGAATCGAGACTGGAGGAGGTGCCACCTGCAAAAACAAAAATAGCTTTCCCTATTGGATGGGTCAGTTGTCCTTGCTGAAACTCGCCGTCCTGCATTGGAGCAAGAAAAAAACGCAACCAGCCCAAAGGTTTCCCGTCGAGCGATGAATCAAACTCATCCCAGAACGCCAAAGGAATCTTACCTGATAAGGCTATATCCCTGATTTGATGAAAAGCATCAATGAGGTCAGCCGGACCTTTGAACTGAGAAAGATTAAAGGTAAGAGTTTTCTCAGCAATTTTTTTATCAGGACTGGCAACCTTGGCAATTTGCTTGACGGCAAATGATTTGCCTGACCCCGGAGGGCCAAAAACTGCTATTGAAACCGGACGCTCTTCCTGCTGATTACAATATTCTGCAATCAGACTATGAATACTTCTGAGTGACTCAATCTCCTGACGATCCACTGTAACCAGTTCTCCGAACTCACCAATTGGAACATTTTTCAATGCAGCTTTGGCGCCTTCAAGCACAATCCGGTGACTCAACTCTTCAAGGTCATCATGGTATCGATCTCTGAGAATTGTCCAGGAAGAGGGCTGTGATTTGTTTTCTATATCAAATATTGGAAAATCAGCAGTTGCCAGTGGCGTCTCCAGACTTTTCAACGAAGTAACGACACCTTCAATGGGAAAGCGCAATCGGGGCGAAACGTCAGTATCTTTCTCATATCCGGCTTTATGGAGATAACGCATTGCAGTAACGCCGGACTGAATTCCTTTGGTAAGATCAGGATTTTCAGTGTTGATGATGATTTCACGAACAATTCCAGCTAACAATACCGATGTTTTGCCGATAATTTTCCCCTTTCCTGCCGGCCATTCACGTTCCATGTAAAATGGATCAAAAAGAAGTTGAGGAGCTTCATCACTCTTTTTATGTCCGGGAAGAAGCACTGCTCCAGTCGGACCAAAAGAAACAACACTATATGCTGAATGAGTTAGAGTATTGATCATGGGATTGTGAGTCAGTTCCCAGATAAGTTCCTGGGCTGTTTTTTCCCATGAAATTTGAGCGCTGACCTGAATGGCCGACTGCCGCAAATCGTTAATGGATAAAACAACAATCAGGCGATCCGAAAATTTTGACACAAGATGCTCCCATAAGGCCCCCTCAGCGACAGGCCCTGACATCTTAACAATAATCCAGGGAGCTTTTTTATCCTTTAGAGGCTGACGTATCGACTGGGGCCAATGAGCAGGGTGATCTCTGAACCCAAGGTTTCCATCATCGATAACAATAATATCTGCATTTTTGGAACTCGCGGGCACATTGTCAACGCCATTGTGTTCCGTGGCTATTTTGGATGACCGGTCAAGACCAAGAAAGCGCTCAACCCGCCAGATAAGGGTATCGGGAGCGTCCATGTCAGGGTAAGGAGCCCAGACAGAGTAACAATGGTAGTAGTGCGGGTCGTATGGATCAATCGGCTCTTGTGAGGTTGTATGAGTACTTGTAATCTCTATGGAAAAAAGCAGTTCTTCCTTGAGCTGATTCGACATGGCCGTAATGAGGTCGACAAGAAGAGCTGCGCTGCCATATTGCCAGCTCATTCTGCAAATATCTTCTCCAATCCAGTCAGTTTGTTCATGCGATCCACGTGAGACATGTGCGATATTCCAGTCAATCGTAACATCACCTGTAACAAAAACTGAAAGAGCATCCTTTTTTTTCCGCATTGCCGGTAACATTAGATTTAGAAAAAAAAGCCGGGAGAGGCTTCTCCCTTCTTTTTAGAATATGATACCAACACGCCGAACCCACATAAGGTGCTATTGTATCCACGACTTTCAGAAATGATGGCTTTACAGTAGAAAATGTGCTTTACCAACCACATCCTGAATGTCGACAGTATATATTAAACCTATATTACATGGAATAAGTTTGAAACAGGACCCACTATAAGTTGATTATTAATACACGATGAAAGCAACAGCCAAAAAAGCTGGCCTCATAAAGAAATAATGGGGCGCTGTACCAATAATTTCCAGTCTGATTATTTTGGCATTGCAACCGTTCTGATGACGGTCACTTCTCTTTTCCTTCTATGGAATTTTCTTGGCAACTGACGCATGGTGAACAAAGGGCTCGCGCGGTATAAAACGGAAAAAGGCGACCACGGAACTTGCCGTAATCGCCTCTGGTGTCGGGGTGGCGGGATTCGAACCCACGACCTCTGCGTCCCGAACGCAGCACTCTACCAACTGAGCCACACCCCGAAATGCCTCTTATCTGTGCCCTTGGGCAGACTTGAACTGCCGACCTTTAGTTTCGGAAACTACTGCTCTATCCACTGAGCTACAAGGGCCTGTTGTCAATTCACACTATTGAATCAGGGAACTGAAGATAATATTTTCTCTCTCTTAACAGAATCATTTTATGTTTTCAACAGATTTTTTGCTGTTGACAATCTTGAACTGTTTACTGTACTGCCTGCTTTTTTTCTGTGTTTTTGATCTTTTCTCCCTTCGGCGGAAGAAATGGCTTCACACCTTCTTCATACTTCTTCAGCAGATTCACAATTTTATTCCAGTATGGCCAACCCCAGCCATCAAGCTTTCCATCCATAAGAACCAGAGGAGTCAATTCTGCATTAGTAATTGATCTGCTGTTACTGCTTATGTCAGTGCAATAAATCAACAACTCGAAGACATGACGTTTAGACCGGTATTTTTCTATACGGTAGGGATTTTTGAACATGCCTTGAGTGCTTATGCCTGGCGCAATTCCCATTATGGCCAGAACCTTCTGCCTTGACATACCAGGACAAAGCCTCATCAGGTTTTTCTTGTTTTGAGCACTGGTTGAACCGTTTTGAATGCGAAGTGGAGCTTTTTTTTGACTGCCTGAAGTAAGTGAAGCTATTTTAGAACCATTTTCAGAGCTGTTTTGAGAACCGTCTTGAGAATTAATTGATTCCACTGAAGTGCAACCTGCAATACTCAGGCTCATTATGATTGCAGGAACCAAAATTTTCATCATAGATGTTCAGCCGGTTTTTTTAAATCAGAAACAGGGCGTATCCTATCGACTATGACAGAGTTATTTCGACGCATACCTGCCCTCTTAATTTACGCCATTTCTTCAATAAATACAGTAGTGTCCGGAAAAAATAAAGAGGTTCTGCATGGACTTGCCGCTGCAGAATGGAGGCCTGACGCGCCAGGCCCCACCGTTACTATCAGTAGTTGTTCAAACCCGCTTGCTTCACTAAGCCCTCTACTGCCAAATTTGCGCTCATCACTGCACCACCCATTGAATCGTAATAGAGCTGTCGGGAAAATCCTCCTGCGAGAAAGAGATTGCGAACCGGTGTAGTCTGGGTCGGGCGGTACTGCTCCATGAAAGGGGCTGGAGCATAGACAGAGTGAGGAATTTTTACCAGCGTTGATTTCAGAATCCGGGCCCCGCGTGAGGTTTCGGGATAGCAGTTTCTCACACTGAGATCAACCTGCCGGATAATCTCCTCCGTGGAAAGTCCCATGAGATTTTTTGCCGGTGCCACGCAGAACTCAAAACGGGTTTTGCCGCTGAAAGGCATACTCCTGAGCGTACGGTAATCAGGCGTCGTTTGTGCAAGGTTTGCATAAACCGGAATAACACCGTCAGGAGAGAACAGCACGTTGTTATCGGTGGCGATTTCCCGATCGTACCATATCTGCACGGAAATCACCGGGACAGCATCAAGATTATCAAGTCCACCGAAAAAACGGTCATGTTTTTTCAGACTCCCCGGCAGTACCCTGTTCAGGTTATGAATCGGAAGCGCACAAAGATAGTAGTCAGCCGTCAGTATTTCACCGTTACGCAGCTGAACGCCTTTTATTTCACCCCCGTCATAGAGCAGTTCGTCGACAGCTGTCCTGTTCTTGAAAACAGCCCCTTTTGATGTCGAATAGTCTAAAAGCGGCTGATGGATATATTCCTGGGGCGCCCCTTTCAGAAATCCCATACAGGATGACTTAGGAAGCCGGTAAAAGGTCTCAATAACATCAAGGATTATTTTGGCGGATATCTCTTCAGGCGGAATAAACTTCAGGGCCAGAGCCATCGGACGGAACATTTTATCCATCAGGCGACGCCCGAATTTATGCTGCTCCGCCCATTCAGCAAAGGTCAGGTGGTCCTGTGTCGGCGCATATTGATCCTTTTGCAGTGCCAATGGAATGAGCGCTTTCGAAAAAGCCGCCATTTCGCCAAGGGTAAAATAGCCGTTTTTTGCAATCGCCGGCAGCAGATGAAGCGGACTGGGCATATCCCAGGTATTGAAGGTGAAGCGCTCACCGCCGGTAAGAGTATAGGTCAGCTGGTGCTCTTTCCACACAACGGCATGACCGGTTTTAATCTCCTTCAGAAGATCATAGAGCACGGTGTAGGCTCCAAAAAAGCAGTGCGTGCCGGATTCAATCCAGTCTCCTTCATTATCTTTCCATGAAGAGACCTTACCTCCGAAAATCTCCCTTTTTTCAAGCACCTTGACCTGAAACCCTTTATCTGTCAAGCGCTTGGCTGCGGTCAAACCGGCCAGGCCTCCGCCAAGGATCAAGACTGACTTTTTTTCTGAACTCATTAATTGTGGAGTTAAAACAGAATTGCTAAACAGCAGAACGCCCTTCCATCGCCCGCGAAAGGGTTGCTTCGTCAATAAACTCAAGCTCAGCTCCAACAGGTATCCCCCGTGCTATTTTTGTAACCAGTATACCGAGCGGCTTGAGAAGTTTGCTGAGGTAGAGAGCTGTAGTTTCTCCCTCAATCGTTGGATTAAGCGCAAGAACAACCTCTTTGACTTCCGAAGGGTCATGGGCGGAAATCCGGGCGAGCAGTTCGCGAACCTTGATATCATCGGGTCCTATGCCGTCAAGCGGCGAAATGACGCCGTGAAGCACATGATAGAGTCCTTTATAGTAGCCGGTTTTCTCAAAGGCGAGCATATCAACCGGTGATTCCACCACGCAGATCACCGAACGGTCGCGAGCCCTGCTGGTACACACAGCACAGGGATCTGCGCCTATATCGGTGACATTCTGGCAGACTGAACAGCGAATAACCTTGTCCTTAACTTCAAGCAGGGCGTCAGCCAGCTTCGCCGCCTCACTTCTCGGCTCATGCAGTATATGCATCGCGAGTCGCTGAGCGGTTTTGCGTCCCACACCGGGAAGTTTTGCAAATTCATCAATAAGAGCCTCAATGGAGACTGAGCTATAATGCATGAAGGCTATTTACCGAGATTCAGGTTTTTGAGCATATCGGCAGGATTGATCATTCCTCCGGTGGCTTTGGATATCTCTTCCTGGGCAAGTTTGGCAGCCTCGTCCAGCGCATTGTTCACGGCAGCCAGCACAAGGTCCTGAACCATTTCCGCATCATCCATAATATCAGGATCAATAGTGAGACTGAGCACTTTCTGCTTTCCGCTGACACTGACCTTTACCATCCCGCCTCCAGCCTCTCCATAGGCTACGATCTTTTCGAGCTGTTTCTGCACATCCTGCATCTTTTCACCAGCCTGCTGGATCTGCTTCATCATATCACCAAAATTAGGCATTGCCATAGCTTGAGTCTCCCCTGCGTTAAAAAATTGTCAATCCCTTATCATCCTTTTCCTGTGCTTAGAACCGTAACATCAATTCTTTCTGCGCAGAGCCAGATAAATTTTTTCAAGAATATCTCCTGTTGTCAGCTTGTATTTTTCAAGAAGATCATCAGCTTTTCCTGACTCACCAAACTGATCCTCAACAGCCACCATCTCGATAGGCACCGGAATATTCAGGGCACAGACATGAGCCACAGCATCGCCGAGTCCATTATACATCTGGTGTTCTTCAGCCGTAACAATGGCACCGGTATCGTTGGCGGCACGGACGATGGCCAGCGTATCTATCGGTTTAATGGTATGCATATTGATAACCCTGACGCCAACACCCTCTTTCTCAAGAATAAGGGCGGCTTCAAGGGCTTTCCATACCATGATGCCGCAGGCAATAACAGTTACGTCCTTGCCGGGATGAAGCTCAATCGACTTGCCGATTTCAAACCCGTCATCATCAAGGGTAAAATCAGGAACATTCGGCCTGCCAAAACGCAGGTAGACGGGGCCATTATGTTTTATAACTGCTTTTGTCGCCCGTACAGTTTCGCTGTAATCACAAGGTACGACAACCGTCATTCTCGGCAATCCGCGCATAAGGCCGATATCTTCAAGAATCTGGTGAGTAGCGCCATCTTCACCAAGCGTAAGGCCGGCATGCGAGGCACATATCTTGACATTAAGGTTCGAATAGCAGACCGACTGGCGGATCTGGTCAAAAACCCTGCCGGTAGCAAACACCGCAAAACTTGCTGCAACCGGTATTTTTCCTGTAGTGGCAAGGCCGGCAGCCATGGAAATCATGTTGGCCTCAGCTATACCTGTCTGTATAAAACGGTCAGGAAAAGCTTCACGGAACAGATTCATGTTTAAGGATCCTGTAAGATCGGCGCATAAGGCGACAACAGAGCTGTCCTCCCGGCCGATTTCAAGCAAAGCGTCACCAAACCCGGTTCGAGTAGCCTTGTTTCCCCGCGAAACGTATTTCGCCGCTGCGGCCCCGATGATATTATCTTCCATTACTTCCAGAATAACTTAAATTATAAAAACTAGTTCCGCCTCTGCTTTGCCGACTGAATTAATGCTAAACCTCTCTGATGAGAAAAGTTGAATATAAGGATACTGAAATAGCGGTGAAAAAAAAATTAGGTCAAAACTTTCTGACCGACCGCAATATCACAAGAAAAATAGTAACCGCATCCGGGGCTGGGTCTGAAGAGAACATCCTGGAAATCGGTCCGGGGTTCGGAGCCCTTACAAGGGAGATTATTGACGTCTGTCCTGCCTTTACCGTCATTGAAAAAGATCGGAGACTGGCGGAATTCATCCGAACCGAATACCCTCAGCTTACCCTTATTGAGGGCGATTTCCTTGAAATTGACCTGAACCCCCTGGCAGAAGAAAAACCACTGCGAGTGCTCGGCAATATCCCCTACTCCATTACAACGCCCATTCTTTTCAGACTTCTGGAATACCGCCAATCCCTTCTTTCAGCAACCCTGATGATGCAGCACGAAGTTGCCATGAGAATAGTTGCAAAACCACGTACAAAGGAGTACGGCATCCTGGCCGTCCAGATGCAGGCATCTTTTGATGTCGACTACCTCTTCAAGGTCGGGCGAAAAGTCTTTCGACCGCAGCCGAACGTAGACAGCGCCGTTATCCGAATGACGCCAAAAAAAGAGGAAAGACTGGAAGACCAGCCGGGATTCGGCCGTTTTGTCAGAACAGCCTTTCACCAGCGCCGCAAAACGCTGCTGAACAATTTAAAAGAGAGCTATAATCTTGAGTCAGTAGACAGCAATACCCTTACACTGCGCGCTGAAGCACTGTCGATTGAAGATTTTTTCAAACTATTCAGCCAGCTCAGGCCGCTTTCAGAATAAATTTCAAGGGAAAAAGTTGACACCATCAATACCTGCCGCTGGACTCCAGCAATACCTTCCGATTGCATCCATGCACCTTTTCAGCTCTTCCGAATCTTACCCTCACCTCGTTTCAAACCCAATGGCCTTCTTTTCCAACTATAATTGTTCATTGTTCGAATGTGTATTTTTTGTTAACATTAGGTTTAAAACAAACAAGCCATACCAGTTCATGCTCTTCTTTTACCCTACCGCCAGTTGTTGCACTCTTAGTAATCCACCCTCCCTTATTTTTCATTAAATCATTATTTATCAGGGGGTCACTCGTATGCCGCAGTCCTTCAATACCGTCTATCAGAACTCAATCCAGAATCCGGAAGCATTCTGGGGAGAAGCCGGAGAACAGCTTCACTGGTACAAAAAATGGAACACGGTTTTAGATACAAGTAACCCGCCCTTTTACCGATGGTTTGCCGGAGGAATCACCAACACCTGCTACAACGCCCTTGACCGCCATGTCGATGAGGGACGCGGCAACCAGTTAGCCGTTATTTATGACAGTCCGGTAACTGGAACCAAGCAACGCTACACCTACCGTGAATTTCGCGACATCGTAGCACTCTTCGCCGGAGCCCTGCAGTCACGGGGAGTCCGCAAGGGAGACCGGGTTATCATCTATATGCCCATGATACCCGAAGCCGTTGTCGCCATGCTTGCCTGTGCAAGGATCGGAGCCATCCATTCCGTAGTGTTCGGCGGTTTTGCTTCTCATGAACTTGCCATACGAATTGACGACTGCAAGCCAAAAGTCATCATTTCAGCATCATGCGGCATTGAGCACAGTAAAATTATCGATTATAAACGACTCCTTGATTTCGCCATTGAACTGGCCCACTTCAAGCCTGAAATCTGTATCATCAAACAGCGTGACCAGCTCAAGGCTGAACTGAACGAAGAACGCGACCTTACCTGGAACCAGTCCCTTCTCGGCGCAGAACCGGCACAATGTGTCCCTGTTGAATCTTCCGATCCCCTTTATATTCTCTACACCTCAGGCACAACCGGTCAGCCTAAGGGCATTGTGCGCGATCACGGCGGCCACATGGTAGCGCTGCAATGGTCAATGAAAAACATCTACAACGTCGAACCCGGAGAGGTATTCTGGGCGGCAAGTGATGTCGGCTGGGTTGTCGGCCACTCCTACATAGTGTACGCGCCTCTTCTTCAGGGTTGCACCACTCTCATTTTTGAAGGAAAACCGGTCGGCACTCCCGATCCCGGAACCTTCTGGAGAATCATCAGCGAATACAACGTCTCAGTCCTCTTTACGGCACCCACAGCATTCAGGGCCATCAAAAAAGAAGATCCGAACGGCACCTATCTCAAAAACTATGATTTAGGAAATTTCCGCACGCTGTTTCTTGCCGGAGAACGGGCTGATCCCGATACGGTAAAATGGGCTGAAGAAAAACTCAAAGTGCCGGTTATAGACCATTGGTGGCAGACGGAGACCGGATGGGCAATTGCCGCAAACTGCCAGGGCATTGAACCCGGACCGGTCAAATACGGGTCAGCATCAAGGGCGGTTCCCGGCTATAATGTGCAGGTCATTAATGCAGATATGCATGAGCTTCCGGCCGGACAGATGGGCGATATAGTTGTAAAACTCCCTCTTCCTCCGGGCTGCATGCTCACCCTGTGGAAAGCTGACAACCGGTTTGTTGAAAGCTATATGAAAGAGTTCCCCGGATACTACCAGACCAGTGATGCCGGCTTTATCGACGAAGATGGCTACATCAATATCATGTCTCGTACTGATGACATTATCAATGTTGCCGGGCACAGGCTTTCAACCGGTGGCATTGAGGGGGCTCTCTGCGAACATCCTGATGTTGCTGAAAGTGCGGTTATCGGTGTCCATGACGACCTTAAAGGACAGATCCCGCTCGGCTTCCTTGTGCTTAAAAATGATGTCGAAACTCCACACAACCTTATCATCAAGCACGTTATCGAGTACGTCCGTGAGAATATCGGACCGGTTGCTTCGTTCAAGAGTGCAATTATTGTCAATCGTCTGCCAAAAACCCGGTCAGGAAAAATTCTCCGCGGCACCATGAGAAAAATTGCCAACGGTGAAGAGTATACCATGCCCGCAACGATTGACGATCCGATGATTCTCGAAGAGATAACAGCGGAATTGCAAACAATCGGATACGCTCAACCAAAGCAAAAAACACCAGCAGCAAAAAGTAAATGATTACAAAAATTGACCACATAGCCATTGCCGTTCAAAACCTTGAAAGCGCACTCGAAACGTTCCGGAACGTTATCGGGTGCGCCGGGGAAGCAATCAGGATCGAAGAGGTTGCTTCCGAAAAAGTCAGAGTGGCATTTATTACCGTTGGAGAGACAAAAATCGAACTGCTTGAGCCGTTGAGCGATGAAAGCCCGATTGCAAAATTTATTGCAAAAAACGGGGATGGAATGCATCATATAGCGCTTCAGACAGACGACATCAACAAAGAAACAGAACGGCTTGAATCACTGAACATTAAACCACTCAGCTTGCCAAAAGAGGGGGCAGGCGGAAAAAAAATCATGTTTCTTCATCCGAAAGAGACAAACAAGGTACTTATTGAGTTTGCGCAGAAAAAGCATTAACCAATCAAGACAAAGAAGCTTGTAACCAGTGAAACATTTTTATCTGCCTTTTGAAAAACGAGAGGGCTTCAGCTACTCTCACGAGAGTATTGAAAAGCTGACTGAATACGAAAAGTATCAACTCTCCTTTCACCCCGAACGCCCAAAACACCTTGACTACCTGACAGTATTTGATGACGCTGAAGCGTGCCTTGAGAACAACCTTCACGGCAGCTGCATCATCCAGACCCACCGGGCAGTTCTGCGAAATGGAGCAAACGCATGGCCGGTCATGCTTATCGGGCAGCAATCAGGACCGACATCTGATTATAAGCTCATGCGCACGCTGTTGAAAAACCCTGTCGAGATGCAAAAATGGAATCAGGGAATGCCGACGCCTGCCGCATTTGAAAAAGCGAACGCTGCCATTAAACTCGCTGAAGAGGAAAACCGGATCATCATTACCGTCATTGACACTGCAGGTGCTGATCCAACGGAACAATCCGAAGCTGGCGGCATCGCCTGGAAGATCGGACGATGCATGCAGCTGCTGGCAGAAGCAACTGTTCCAACCCTGTCTGTCATTATCAACCGCGGCTGCAGCGGTGGAGCCATTGCGCTGACCGGATGCGATGCTGTTCTGGCAATGGAATACTCCACCTACATGGTTATTTCGCCTGAAGCGTGTTCATCAATCCTCTTCCGCACAAGGGAAAAAGCCGGTTTTGCTGCTGAGATTTCGCAAATTACAGCTCAGGAGGCATTGAAAAACCGCATCATTGATGACATTATCGTAGAACCTGAAGGCCCTGCACACCATTACCGTAAGTCTGCCCTTAAGTCGTTCAAAACATCAATGGCGAAGTGGCTCGACAAACTGAGCAAAATACCGCCGCAAGAGATTTTTTCACAAAGAATGGAACGCTGGGAAAAAATCGGCCAGTGGAATACCATTACTGAAGAGGAAATTGCTGACTTCGAAAAATCGGTATCCTTCTTTATCCCTAAACCCGACAGGGTCCTTTTCGTTGCCAGGCACAAAAACTGTCACAACCTGGCTGGAAAAAAAGTGCTCGACCCGGTACTCTACACAAAACTGCTTGCCGACAATTTTGTGTGCGAAACGTGCGGACACCGCTATGTCAGGCTGACTGCCCATGACTACATCGACCTGATCCTTGACCCCGGTTCATTTCAGGAACACCCGGAAACCCGATACATTGTCGACAAGGATATCCTTACGTTTCCCGATTACCAGCAGAAAATTGAGGATGCCCAGCACAAAACCGGTGCTGCTGCATCGTTTATAACCGGTGATGCGACAATCAATGGAGAACCTGTCGTCTTTTGTGCCACAAACTTCAACTTTCTTGGTGGATCGTTCTGCATGTCGACCGCAGAAAAAATCTGGCGAGCCAGCAAATCCGCCATCAAACAGGGAGTGCCGCTTATCGTCCAGGCTACAGGAGGTGGAGCAAGAATGCATGAAGGATGTTCTTCGATGGTCGGTCTGCCCAAACTGCATGTCGCCATATCGAGTGTTGAAAAAGCAGGACTCCCGGTCATCTCCATCATTACCGATCCTACGCTCGGCGGCGTGGCTATCGGTATCGCATCAAGAGGAGTCAAACTCTTTGAACACAATGCCGGCAATATCGGATTTTCCGGCAAACGGGTCATTGAACAGTATACAGGAAAACCTACAACAAGAGACTTCCAGACTACCTGGTGGCTGCAGCAGAAAGGCTTTGTCGACAGGACTGCATTGCCATCAAAAATTAAATGGTCAATCTCCGAAATCCTCAAAGAGCACAAAATCGAGCATGCCCTGCTTGAAGAGCAGGAAGCATAGATTGCCTCTTTTTGCATGAACAACTCTAAACGAAGTTATGACACACTCCCGGCCTGATTCTCTCTTTCATGAGTTCCCGGCGGTCAGCCGGGAGGATTGGAAAAAAAAGGCAACCGCTGAGCTCAAGGAAAAACCATTCGACAGCATTGTCTGGCATACGCCGGACGGTTTTACCCTTGAGCCCTGGTACAGCCATGAAGAAAAATCGCAACTTCTTGCTATCCAGCCTTGCAAGACGACCAACAGCTGGAAAAATTGCCGGCAGATTATTGCTGATGATCCCGAAATAGCAAACAAAGCCGCATTACAAAGCTTTGAGCTGGATGCCGCGGCAATTGAGTTCCTCTTAACCGACCCTGCACTCTCTTCTCCGGAAAACCTCAAGAGACTCTTTGCAGGCATTAAACCATCTGCTGTAGCAGTTTACTTTTCCGGTAACCTCCCCCCTGCTGCTGAACTTCTGAGAAACCTCCTTACCATTCCCGGGTTTACCGAAAATTCAGGCGGATTGCTTATCGAGGCTCCTGCTAATTTAAACGGGCAGGATCGTGAGCTTTTTGCCAGTGGCATATCACTGCCGGACTTCAGGATTCTTGCTGTTGATACTATTCCCTGGCATGAAAAGGGCTCAACCGCCGTTCAGGAAATTGCGCTTGCACTTGCCGGAGTAAGTGACTACCTCCACCGTTATCTAAAGGCGGGAGTTCCGGCTGACACCATTGCCTCAGCTATAACCATCATCCTGCCGGTTTGTTCAAGCCATTTTACCGAACTGGCTAAACCAAGAGCCCTGCGTTTCCTTCTTGGGCATCTCCTGAAAGCATACGGAGCATCGGGCGCAGCATTGCCCTCCCTTTTCGCCAGAACATCTGAAAGGAACCGCTCTCTCCTCGATCCCTACACCAATGTGCTCAGGCTGACCACTGAAGCAGTTTCAGCCGTGCTCGGCGGTTACGATACGCTGCAGATAGGAGCGTTTGATAGAGGCCTTTCCGTCAGTCCTGCTCTTGCCGAACGAATTACCGCCAATATCCACCTCATTCTCAAGGAAGAGGCCTCCCTCGACCGTGTAGTCGATCCGGCACAGGGCTCTTATTACATTGAAACCCTGACAAAAAAACTTGCTGAATCTGCCTGGACACTCTTCAAGGAGATTGAAGTCGAAGGCGGTCTCTGCGAAGCGAATAAGAACGGGTTCATCCACTCAATGATTTCAGAGGCAGAAACAAAACGCCGGAAAACTCTCGACAACCGCAAAAAAACACTGATCGGCGTCAACCGCTATCCATGGCCTCTCTTGACCGAACAAGTTAAAAACATTGATTCGCTTGAGCTCGCTGTTGCAAATGAGCCTGATGGAAATGAAACGGCCGGCTACGAGTTATTGCGTCTTGAAACCCTCTCGTTCAGCCTCAGGACAGGACGCACTCCTTCTGTTTTTATCTGGATGCTGGGTGACCCCGCTGTAAGCTTCCGCCAGGCTGGATTTACAGAAGACTTTTTTAATTGTGGCGGATTTGATATTGCCGGCAAAGCTGCACTTCTCACGGAACAGAGCTCATACCACGTTGCGCTCGAAAGTAAGCCTGACATTATTGTTCTCTGCATTGCCGAAAAGGATCCTGTACCGGCAGCCGCAACCATGGCGTCAAAGCTTCGCACCCTTCAACCCGGCATTATCACGGTCATGGCCGGTAAACCGCCAAAAGAGCAAGACCAGCTTCTCAATGCAGGCATTGACAGCTTTATCTATACAGGCGTCAATGTTCTTGAAATGCTGAAATCCTACCAACATAAAACCGGAGTGAAATGAGACCGGACTTTTCAGAGATTGATATTTTTTCTTCCAATCCCGCAACCAGTCAAAAAAGCTTCGACGCTGAGCCGGAAACCTGGACAACGGCAGAAGGTATAGGTATCAAATCAATATACAGCGAATCTGACCTCAGAGAGGCTGAGCATCTTAACTTTGCTCCCGGCTTCGCACCGTACATTGGCGGCCCCTACACCACCATGTACACCACAAGACCATGGACTATACGACAGTATGCCGGATTTTCAACCGCTGAAGAATCAAACCGCTTTTACCGTCAGAATCTTGCTGCAGGCCAGAAAGGACTCTCCGTTGCCTTCGATCTTCCAACCCACCGCGGTTACGATTCCGATCACGAGCGCGTCATTGGCGACGTCGGCAAAGCCGGTGTAGCTATCGACTCGATCGAAGACATGAAAATTTTGTTCGACCAGATTCCGCTCGGCGACATTTCAGTCTCCATGACCATGAACGGAGCGGTACTGCCCATTATGGCATTTTATATCGTCGCAGCCGAAGAACAGGGTGTAGCGCCGGAAAAGCTCAGCGGTACGATCCAGAACGATATTCTCAAAGAGTTCATGGTGCGCAACACCTATATCTACCCTCCTGAACCCTCAATGAGAATTATAGCTGATATCTTCAGCTACACGAGCAAGCACATGCCGAAGTTTAACTCTATCAGCATTTCCGGCTACCACATGCAGGAAGCCGGTGCGACAGCTGACCTTGAGCTGGCATTCACCCTTGCCGACGGACTTGAATATATCCGTACAGGCCTCAAAGCCGGGCTAGATATCGATGCCTTTGCACCCCGCCTCTCTTTCTTCTGGGCAACAGGCATGAACTATTTCATGGAAATTGCCAAACTGAGAGCGGCAAGAATGCTCTGGGCAAAAATTGTCAAACAGTTCAATCCGAAAAACCCGAAATCCCTGATGCTCCGCTCGCACTGCCAGACCTCCGGATGGAGCCTGACAGAGCAGGACCCGTTCAACAACATTACACGCACATGCCTGGAAGCGCTTGCTTCCACACTCGGCCACACGCAGTCACTGCACACCAATGCGCTCGATGAAGCTATCGCACTCCCCTCTCCCTTTTCAGCAAGAATTGCCCGCAACACCCAGCTCTACCTGCAGGAAGAGACCGATATCACCAAAAGCATCGATCCATGGGCAGGCTCAGGTTATGTCGAATACCTGACCGGAGAACTCGCTGCAAAAGCATGGAAAATCATCAGCGATATCGAAGAAGCAGGAGGTATGGTCAAGGCAATTGAACAGGGGCTTCCTAAACTGCAGATCGAAGAGGCTGCAACCCGCAAGCAGGCCCGCATCGACAGCGGCAAAGAGATTATTGTAGGCGTTAACGGCTACAAAACCACCAGCAAAACAGATATCGAACTGCTCGAAGTCGACAACACCCTTGTTCTCGAGCAGCAGCTCCGGCGGCTTGCAAAGATCAAGGCTGAACGGAACAGTGAAGAGAGTGCTAAGGCTCTCCGGGCAATTGAGGATGCAGCCCTCTCAGGCGAAGGCAATCTGCTTGAACTTGCCGTTGACGCTGCAAGAAAAAGAGCTACATTGGGAGAAATATCATTGGCCTGCGAGAAAACCTTCGGAAGGTACCGCGCAATCACCAGGCTCAACACCAGTGTCTATATGTCGCAGATGCAGGATAACGCACTCTTTCAGGAAGCTCAGCAGCTTGCCGACACCTTTGCAGGGCTTGAAGGCCGCCGACCAAGAATCATGGTCTCCAAGGTCGGTCAGGACGGCCACGATCGTGGCGCAAAAGTAATTGCCGCAGGCTTTGCTGATATCGGTTTTGATGTCGATATCAGTCCTCTCTTTCAGACCCCTGAGGAGGTTGTACAGCAGGCGCTTGATAACGATGTTCACCTGATCGGCATATCAAGCCTTGCGGCTGGCCACAAAACCCTTGTTCCAAAAATTATTGAGGAGCTGAAAGCAAAACACAGGGAAGATATCCTTGTCATTGCCGGCGGAATCATTCCGGAACGGGATCACGCCTTCCTCTATGAAAAGGGCGTTGCAGGTATTTTCGGCCCCGGTACCGTTATTGCGGAAGCTGCCGCTACCATCCTCAAACAGCTTATTGCACGCTTTGCCCAATGAGCATAATTTTACCGCAAGGCAGTTTGAAGCCCTATCACGATCCGGACGTCGATACCGTTGTCAGCGGCATCATCAGTGGCGACCGCCACATGCTGAGTCGCGCGATTACCCTGATTGAATCGCAGAAACCCGAGCATGAACGAAAAGCCCATGAAATCCTTGACCGCTGCCTTGCAAAAAAAACAGCTTCCATACGCATTGGTATAACCGGCGCACCGGGAGCAGGGAAAAGCACCTTTATCGAGTCGCTGGGCGAATTGATCATCAGCAAGGGACTCACCCTGGCTGTACTGGCCATTGACCCCAGCAGCCGGCAGTCCAAAGGGAGCATCCTCGGCGACAAGGCCCGGATGGAAAAGCTTGCATCCAGAAAAGAGGCCTATATCCGTCCCACAGCCTCTTCAGGCTACCTCGGGGGTACATCGCCGAAAACCCATGAAGTTATCGTGCTGTGCGAAGCTGCAGGGTATGACGTGATTATGGTTGAAACCGTAGGTGTCGGCCAATCAGAGGTGCTCGTGGACACCATGGTCGACTTCATACTGCTGCTTATGCTGCCCGGCTCAGGAGACGAACTCCAGGGCATCAAACGCGGTATCATGGAAATTGCTGATGCCGTCGCCATCACCAAAACCGATGGAGATCAATCCGGCATTGCCGCTATCTCTAAAGCAGAATTTGAAGCGGCACTCAGGATGATGCCGGTAAAACATCCTCAATGGCAACGGGAGGTTATACTGACTTCGGCTCTTACCGGCAAAGGCATCGCCGAAGTGTGGCAGAATATTTCTGATTTTTTCACGGCAATGCGCAAGGGAGATACACTTGAAACCCGACGACACGAACAGCTCAAAAGCCTGCTCTATACGGTGCTCGAAGAGATGCTGAAAAAAGAGTTCTTCTCTCACCCCGATGTCAAGGCATCCAGAGAGATCGTCGAACAACAGGTGCTTTCTGCAGAAATCAGCCCTTTCAGCGGCGCAAAAAAGCTGATAGAGGCTTTTATTCGTCCCCTATAAACTCCTTCTCTTCCGATTTCACAATCAGTACGGGGCAATTGGCCTTGCGGACAACAGTCTCCGCAACACTGCCCATAATCAGGCGGCTCAGCCCTTTTTTGCCGTGAGACCCCATAATGACCAGATTGACATTGAACATCTCGATGTTTTCAAGAATCGAGTCTGCGGGATTGCCTATCACCACACCATACTCAGCGTTGAGCCCGACTCGCTTGAATTCCTGAACAATAACATCAAGATCATCTTTTGCGGCTTTTTCCAGATCAGCTTCAAACGGCACATAATTGAGCGATACATCCATAGCCATAGGCCTTGGTTCAATCACATTCAGCAGATAGACAGACGCCCCCATATTGCCCGCAAACTCCTTGGCATAGCGTATCGCTTTTTTAGATGCGTCTGAAAAATCGACTGGACAAAGAATAGTATGAATCTTGAACATGATTGAAAACGTTTAGGTTGTCGGAGGAGTGACTTGGGGCTTGATTTCAAAAAATGGTCTGAAAAGATCCATTGGTATTGGAAAAACAGTGGTGGAGTTATTCTCGGCTGCGATATCCTTCAGTGTCTGCAGGTACCGAAGCTGCAGGGCTGCAGGAGTACCTGAAATGATAGCCGCAGCATCAGCAAGGCGCTGGGCAGCCTGAAACTCCCCTTCCGCATTAATGATTGCCGACCGCCGCTCCCGCTCTGCCTCGGCCTGTTTTGCCATTGCCCGTCGCATACCCTCGGGCAAGTCAATCTCCTTCACTTCAACCTTGCTCACCTTGACTCCCCAAGGCTCGGTATCCTTATCAAGGATTGTCTGGATACGGTCATTGATTTCATCCCGTTCGGCAAGCAGATTATCAAGCTCCCCCTGTCCGCACACACTCCGAAGCGTGGTCTGGGCAAGCTGCGACGTTGCAAAATGAAAATCCGCAACATCAACAATAGCCTTGATTGCATCAAGCACACGAAAATAGACAACAGCACTGACCTTGACCGATACGTTGTCGCGCGTGATAATGTCCTGTGGCGGCACATCAAGCGTGACGGTACGAAGATCAACCTTCACCATTTTATCGATTCCGGGAATCAGAATAATAAGCCCAGGCCCTTTTGCACCGATAATGCGGCCCAGTCGAAAAACTACTCCCCTCTCATACTCCCTGAGAATCTTAACCGACGAAGCCAGAAAAGCAAGCAAAACAACCAGAACAGTCATCAGATCAAATGTCAACATAATCTCCCCCTTTTTCGTGACTACAGGCGATGGTATAGATATAATATAGTGTTCATTTATATTTATAACGAGCTTTCACCCGTCCATCGTTTTTCTTTGAAACCAATATTCAGTAAATAGATAAGCCTTTCTTTCATCTCACATAACCAAAAATACAACCGTTCATGGATACCTCGCAACATACAGATAACGCATTAGCTGCTCAGATCGTTGAACGTTGGGCCAAGGGCAGGCCACTGCTCGAAACAACCGGAAAACCAAGCGGCTACTACCGCCTCACCAACTACCTGCGCGACTACATCGCCACCCATAACACCCTTCCCACAGGCATCCACACCATGCCCGAAGGACGCGATCGCAACAACAACATCGAACCATCATTCCCCGTCAACTTCGACACCATTCCCTGACCAGCCCCTTTTATATAAAGTAATTATTTCGTAAATAACACAGAGTGTAGGTTGGGGTGATTCCTGAACCCCAACATCTTCAAATTTAGAATACGATTGATGAAAATGGAACTCATGACCCATGCGCTATAGACGCGCCAATATTGAGGGTGGCACCTATTTTTTCACTGTTACCCTTGCTGACCGCACTCAATCGCTACTGATAGAGCATATCGATCTGCTGCGTTCTTCATTCCTCAGCGTAAAAGAACACCATCCATTTACTATTGATGCCATTGTCATCATGCCTGAACATCTCCACACAATCTGGACGTTGCCTGAAGGAGATAAAGACTTCCCTACCCGCTGGACTCTAATCAAGGCCGCGTTTTCCCGGACTTTACCCAAGACAGAAGTGATAAGTGAAAGCCGACTCAACAAGGGTGAACGTGGCATCTGGCAACGTCGTTACTGGGAGCATCTGATTCAAAATGACGACGATTTTGCTCGACATGTAGACTACATTCATTTCAATCCTGTAAAACACGGGTACGCGACAACTCCAATTGATTGGCCAAATTCCTCAATTCACCGGTTTGTATCACAAGGTATCATCGAGAATAATTGGGGAGCGTCATTTATCGACAATGGCGGCGATTTTGGGGATTAAAACCGTTGGGGTTGTAAATATTCTCAATTAGAGGCGTAGGTTGGGGTGATTCCTGAACCCCAACAAAACAAAAGTTCTCCGAAAAGGATAGTGGCTGAAGGCAAAGAAAAAAACGGCTGATAAAATCAACATCAGTGCCGGGTGACGTGATGATGACGCCACGCAATCCATACGGGGATATATATTAATTTCGTATTCTTTTTTCCAAAACAAAATCTTTATACTGTATAAAGTATATAATAAGTAGGGTTTGGCGGCTATAATTAGGAGAACATTGTGAAAAATTCATCAAGATGTGATAATCAGATTATTGGAAAAATAATCGCATGTAAAGTGAAGTTGAATATTTTTGTTTTGTTCGTAGTATTGTCATTTGTCTCGCTTCTTGACCCGCACGTGGTATCTGCTGCATCAATACTGGGTTCGTCAGAAAACTTTTCAGTTCTGGGTGGCTCAACAGTTACCAACACTGGCTCGACCAACATCACTGGAGATTTAGGTGTATTCACAGGTAGTGCGATCACTGGACTGGGAAGTGTCACCCTCTCAGGATCGTTACACCAAACTGACGCGGTTGCGCAGCAGGCTCAGAGTGCTGTCAATACTGCATCGAATGCTCTTGCTGGCATGCAAGTCAATACTAACTTAACTGGTCAGAATCTAGGGGGGCGCACGCTGACTTCAGGCGTCTATAGTTTTGCTTCGTCAGCTCAGTTGACTGGAACACTCACTCTCGATGCACAACACAGCAACAATGCCTACTGGGTTTTTTTAATAGACAGCGCACTAACAACCGCAAGCAATTCGATGGTTCAGGTGGTTAACCTTGGTTCAAATCTTGGTTTGGATGATGGCCTATTCTGGCGAGTCGGCAGTTCTGCTACTCTTGGTACCGGCACTTCGTTTGCTGGCAATATTCTCGCAGTCCAGAGCATCACTTTAAATAATGGGGCGAACATTCAAAGCGGTAGAGCCCTAGCGCAAAATGGTGCGGTGACAATGGACAGAAACACAATAAACAATAGCCCCGGTTTAAGTGGCGGCCTTGAATTTAATACAGCTGGCAATATCGTGCCGGTTTCCGGGGCACCTGCGCCAGCACCTGAACCATCAACCATACTCCTCTTTGGTTTCGGCCTGATTGGTGTCGGTTTTCTTAGAAAAAGAATAATAGTGTAAATATTTCTTACACTTATTTGATACAGGGGGCTTCCAGTTATGGAGGCCCTTTTTAGTTTAACCTGAGTTGAGCGATTCACAAGTGCATTTGGCCATAACCCTGGAATGGAAAAACCCCGGTGATAGTCCCGGGGTTTTCCTATAACTGTTTATCGCTCAACTATTCCTGCTGGCTGAAAATCGAGCCCTTCCCTCTCCGCTGTTAATGGAAATAGTAGCGAACTCCAATGGCGCCATTCCAGTTGAGATTAACAGAGGGTTTCACATCAAGCACAGGAGATATTTCACCAAAAATATCTATAGGAGCTTCAGCGACCAGATAGGTAACTCCAACAGGAACTCGAACACCTATATGAGATTCGTTATTGATGTTTTTAACCCGTCCGCCAATACCGTAATACCATGGAAGCGAGCCCTTGGAATCCGAAGATAAAGAGGGGCCGTGAATGAGGTAGTCTGCATGAAACTGAAACGGACTATGGTCTGCAAGCGACCAGGCACAAGCCGCATCAAATGCAGTAGTCTTATCAATCCAGTATTTTACACTCACACCGGAGGGCTCGCCGACAATGGCGCCAACGCCAAAACCATCCCGGCCATAAGCTTGAGGTATGGCAGCGGTTACAAACAATGACCCTGCAGCTGCAAGAGTTGCGAGTCGGGTCAGAAAATTCTTTTGGATCATATTTTCATCCTGAGGTTATCGGTTGTTGAACTGAATACAGACGCCTGACTGTAAAGAAATAATAAAGTTAATAGTAAACAAGAGAGCCTTAACTGTTCCTTAATGAAAGCTTAATTTTTTCGAAAAAAATTTATTCGCAACTTTAAACCCGCAGCCCTCTTGACCGCTCATACCATCTTTTCTTCCAGTACCATAGCATCGCACATTTTGCGTTTCAATGTGCAAGATTTTCAGACAGGATTCATCATGTTCATTTTCATGCATTAAGCAAGAGGCGCTATATAGTATTATAGATAAATACGTTATCTGATTTTTTCAATTCTCCATAATTGACCTTCAATAGTTTGTTTTGCTATTTTTTTTTTGGAAAATTTAAGATTTCATAAAGGCCCCTTTAAGAAAGTATTGCGTAAAATGATCCCTGTAGATAGTGACTTGTCTGATGTACAGAACAAGTTTTTATGACACTAAACGAAAGGAGCATAACATGATTAAAAACACTATCCGGTTCATCAAAACCGCTGCGTTAATGGCTGGCTTCGGGTTCATCACCACGAATGCATTTTGCAATGGAACAATCACCGGCACAATTGATACAAACATGCCTAAGTACAAAGGGAATGCCGTTGTCTATCTTGTAGGCGTCAAAGGGCCTGCTGTGTGCGAGCATAAAACTATTGAACAGCAGAGCCTGACTTTTATGCCTAAAGTTACAACTGTACCGGCAGGATGTACCGTTGAATTCAAGAACAACGACAAGATCAACGCAAGCGTTACTTCATTCAGCCCTGCCAAAAAATTCAACGTGGACAAATTGGAGACGGGGAAGTCCAGGGCACTTACTTTTGACAAGTCTGGTGTAGTTCAGTTGCTCAGCAAGCCCCATCAGGAGATGACGGGCTGGGTCATCGTTACCAAAAATCAGTATGCAGCTGTGACGGAACATGACGGCAAGTTCACCATCCCGAATGTTCCTGCCGGCACATACGAAATCAGTGCATGGAGTGAAAAACTCAAGCCACAGGGCAAAACGACCGTCACCGTAGCTGAGGGGAAAACGGCTCCGGTTGTTCTCAAAATGGCGATATAAGAGTATTTGAACACATTCAAAAGCCCCCCGATATGAAGCGTAAAAGCTTTATATCGGGGGACAGGTAACAGGAATTATGTCGAAGCATTCTTTGCCAACGTGTTCAACGTATCATTTTTCTTTGCACTACTGTTCGAACTCCCGAAATAGTAACTGAATATTGATGTTAATATTGATGAAAGAACACCCAGAATATATAGGATGATTTCTTTTACCGCAGTTCGTCGGCCTTGCTTTTCTTCCAAAGCAGCTTTAGCATATGCAACTTTATGTCTAAGAACGATTGGCTCATCTTTGAGACCTTCTTCTCCTTTTTGACGAGTAGAATCTATTTTCGATGATTTTACATTTAACTTGTTCACAGTTGCTTGACGAGTAGAGTCTATTCTAGCCGTTTCGTATTTCTGTTCAGCAGAAGAAACTGCCCTGATTTCATCATTGGGAGGATTCATGATGATAAAAATAAAAAAGCCAAACATGAAAAAGGTGAGGATAACCGTTACAAAAGCAAGAATTGGTGAAATATTCTTACTGAACCAGCCATCAACTTGATCAGACGCCTGTTTTTGCTTTTCTGGATTATCAGACATACAAGTTCCTCCTCTTTAAAGTTGATTTTGCTGAAAACTATGCAGCAGCATAGTGAGTTTAATCCCGCTATTCGTTTCCGACTCCAAATCGTCGACACAATTGGAATAGTTTGAATGGCATCCAGGCACTATGAACAAAGGGAGTGCAAGGGCTGCCGGCGTAATAAACCTCCGTTTTAATGTAAAAAAACTTTTTGAAACCCCAGTTGTATGAAGCTTTCATAAGCCTGACGGAATGAACTGCTTGAGGGACTATGGAAAAGTAGCGGCAAAATAACTTTAGACTATAGCGAATTAATATATAAATTATATATGTAGTCACATGAGGATGCGGATTCTGATATGCGATAGTGTTTCGTTGATAATGTGAGTTCACACAGAAGATTCCGCAACCATTTGAAATGTTGACCTTTACTAAACATAAACAATAACAGCCATGTCAAACATATCAACACAGGAGAATCAGGGAGTCTTAGGCAATCTCGTGGGAGTCATTGGTAAAGTTGCTTTTTTCCCGATTGAAGCAATTAAATTTGGTGCAGTCACAGCGCTGAACCTTATTACTTATGTTGGAATAACCTCGATCAACCTTGCCAACAACGTGTTAAAGGGTGTAAGCTCTGTTTTGGACGGCGTCCAGACAGGTATTGCCTCGAAAAAGTAAGCTTCCGTTTTTTAAAAAAAAGCACCTTATACCTGTTGTATAAGGTGCTTTTTTACTGCCTTGATGGGGAATATTGGCTTGACAACAACTATCGGCTTGTATGAAAAATGGATACTGATCACAAAGAGTTTTTAGCTGCTGCGCATCTTAAGTTCTCAAAATTCAAGGAGCTTAGCGAACAATCGGGGCCTGATGTTGCTTGGGAAAAAATGCTTGAAGGGTTTCCCGAGCAGCAGCAGCATCGAATGAGCCCGTTTATTGCCAATGCAACCCTGGCTGAGGGATTTACCAAAGCCATTCCTTTTTTTAAGAGTGCCGGCATGGAGATGGAGGTTGTGGACATTTCAAACAACCACATGGATGCCGCGCTGGAAATACAGAAGGTTTGTCCTTACCTGGAGATCTGCAAAGAACATGGTTTTGACACTCCATGCCATGTTATCTGTGAAATGGACGTGGAGGCTACCCATAGGGCTTTTCCTGAAATGAAAGGTGAAATCTTAAGCCGCCAAGCTTTTGGAAGTTGCGTCTGCCTCTTTAAATATGAGCGGAAAGCGAAGTGCTAGAATTTATATTTCGTGCAGAGGGTTGACTCTACTCTTGTTTCAAAATCAGAGTCAATCTGTTTTTATTGTTCAACCGCTGGTAATCAATACTCTGGGTCACGTTCTGGATGATGCTCAATTTCAATCCATCCGGCAGCAGATTACTGTCAAGCATGTTCTTGGGCTCCCCTGTGCTTTCAAAGACAACTTCAAGACTCTCCTTTTTTTCTGAATAGGCAAGATTGATATCGAGAAGCACCGTGGAAAGGATTGGATTGAACAGCTGAAGCATAACTTGAACAAGCGAAATCAGATTCTGTCTTGTCTTGACCGGCAGAATCTGTTTTTCACAAAATGTTTCGATTTCAGCATTCAGGGCATACAGATCATAATCGGGAGATGCGATATGATAGGTAAAGCTTCTTATCCTGTTTATGAATGTTCTGGTTTTTTCCTTTTGCGGATTATCAAAAATCTGCGCTGGAGTACCTTCTTCGTAGATAACTCCCTCATCCATATAGAGCACCCGATTTGAAACGTCCCGTGCAAAATCCATTTCATGGGTAACAATCAAGAGGGTCATCCCCTCTTTGGCAAGGCGACGGATAACGGAGAGAACCTCACTGACCATTGTGGGATCGAGAGCCGAGGTAGGTTCATCAACAAGAATAATTTTCGGTTCCATAGCCATGCATCGGGCAATGGCAACCCGCTGCTTCTGCCCGCCGGAAAGTTCATCGGGATAGCTCCCGGCCTTCTCGGCAAGACCCACCAGTTTAAGCAGCTCCATAGCCCTGTGCTCGGCATCCTGCTTACTCTTCTCCAGAAGTTTAATCGGCCCGAGCGTCAAATTATCCATCACCGAGAGATGAGAAAAGAGATTGAACGATTGGAAAACCATGTTCATCTTCTGCCGGATTTTGGGAACATCGGCTTTTGGATCCAGGATGTCAACGCCATCAATACGGATTGAACCTCCTGTGGGACGATCAAGCAGATTGATACAACGCAGAAAAGTGCTTTTACCTGTTCCGGATGGACCGATAATTGAGATAACTTCTCCAGCCTTTATGTCAACGCTGACCTCTTTCAGTACTTCCAGATTCCCGAAACTCTTGGAAAGATGCTCTATCTTTATCATGCGTTTGCAATCTGTTTTCTTCTGAGTTTGGGGTTAGCCAGGCGTTCTGCATACTCCATTACCAACATAAGAGACCATGAAATCAGGTAATAAAACACGGCAACCATAATGAGGGGAAAGAATGCATCAAAGGTGCGGCTGCGAATGATGTCACTCGCTTTGGTCAAATCCTGTACTGCGATGTAGCCGACAATGGAGGTCATTTTAACCAGCGAAATAAATTCACCCTTATAGACCGGTAATATTCGCTGGACTGTTTGAGGCAGAATAATAAACAGAAAAGTGTTGACTCTGGAAAAGCCCATGGCTATACCGGCTTCAGACTGTCCTTTGTCTATGCTTTCTATGCCTGAACGGTATATTTCGGCCACATAAGCGGCAAAATTCATCCCGAAAGCAATAACAGAAACAATAACAGGATCGATATTTACCGAAGCAAAGACGACATAGAATATCAGCATTAAAAAAACCAGGACAGGAGTTCCCCGTAAAATCGAGATATAGGTTTTTGCCAGCACCTTAAGTATCTCGTTGCTAGACATTCTCATGAAACAGACAATCGCCCCGAGGAAGGTGCCAAGGATTGTGGAGAGTACCGAGATAATCACCGTAGTTTTAAGGCCCTCGAAAATAAGCAGATAACGATTTTCCTGAACGAGATTATTCTGAAAGCTGTTTGCTATCCCTTCAAAATTTCCACTTTTGCTGCAACCGGCACAAGCTGCTGAAAGCAATAACGCTGACAACGCGAATAGCGCCATCTTTTTCATCTTTACGATCATAGAAGAACTTTTTTACTCATTGATGACCGCAGCGATACCGCCAACGTAATAAGGATCGGAAAAGAGGACTTTTTTGGCACGCTCATCAGTAATAGTGATGCATGCTGCTATCATATCAACTTTACCGGAAATCAGGGCAGGAATCATTGCTCCAAACTCCATATTGACGATCTCAAGTTTCATATCAAGCTTTTTAGCGATATAGCGCGCAAGTTCAATATCAAACCCAACGATACCACCAGAGCCATCTACAAAAGAAAATGGTTCTGTTACACTTGATGTACCTAGTCTCAAAACGCCTTTCCTGCCGGTTAACGGAATAGCCGGCATCGGAGCAGGGTTTCCGGTTTTGGGAAACCAGCGTCGCATCATGTCATCATAACCGCCATTTTTTTTAAGCTCGCTGACAACAAGGTCAATATTTCTTTTCAGCTCACGATTATCGGGCTGAACTGCAAACCCGTAATTATCCGTTGTTATCATCTCTGGAAGCACTAGGAGGCCACTGTTTTTTGCTGCAATATTCTTCAGAATCGGCTCATCATAAGCCGCTGCATCGGCCTTCCCTGATTTAACCGCCAATGCCGCATCCATGACGCTGTTGAAATATTTGAATTTTGCATTGGGTAATTTTGAAAGTACCAGCTTGTCTGCAACGGTTCCTGTGGGGACCGCAATCTCTTTGCCATCAAGTTGTTGAAGCTTTGTAATTTTTTCTCTTTTGCTGCAGCCCGAGAGCATAACAAATGAAGAAAAAACAACTACCAGGAGCAGCCTGAAAAATTTACCTGTCATGAAAGTTCTTATTATTGGTTAAACAGAAATTCCGTCGGAAAATATAAACAAACGGATTATACCCTTTACATGCCGTCATCATAAATCGGCAAGGGCTCAATAAGGGCAATGAGTGTGATTTTAAGAGGAATTGTGCCTTTTTTTAATCGGCCTGGTAGACGGCATCCGTATATGAACCAATAGTTACAACATCAGAGGATGTTGAGCTGGAAACAACCACCTCCCTGCTGCTCTTTTTGAAAGCAGTTTTACCAATGTAACTATATTTCAGATTATCTTTTATCACTCATAGAGTTCATCAATCGGAACTGGTGTTGCCGGGTGGTGATCCCCATCTCAGCCCTGCCTACTGCCAACTGCTTCACCAGGATGTCCGTCATGAGGGAAAGCAGACCGTTCATAGTCCCGGCCAATCTACCAGTTTAGGGGCTGAGTTCTTTTCTGTCAATAAATCCGGCGGAAGTGCAGGGAAAAAAGTAACGCCGGTTTCTTTGGTAATATCCGATATCGGCACAGCGTATTTAGGTAAATCACTTGACGAAACAGCTGCATTCGGAATTTTAAAGCCGATAAACTTCCTCGATTTCCTGTCCACGATCACCTTCCACATTGCCATTGGAACGCCAATACTATCCCTCCCGATTTTTCGGTGTGTAGAGCCATATACTGTACCGGTAATTACGTAGAGGTCTTTTCCCTTCCTGACCCAGTTCCGCACAACGGTCTCAAGTTTCTTCCACATCCCTCGATTGAGGTTTGGATTTTGCGGAACCATATTACTCAACAAAAAACACTCTGACATAATTTTTGCTGATTGCGTGTTATCGTCAGCCGGATCAAGGTGACCTCTGTCGTAGGTCTTATTGTAGTCGCTCAAATTTGCACGCACTGAATCGGCCAATTCAGGATCAGGCCGAAAATCATCCTTTCGCTTTGCAGGACCGCTTATTGCGTTTTTGGTGAGATGCTCACAAACATATTCAGCGGTTTTTGTCCTGTAAAGGTAATGCACTGCATACGTAGTCCTGAGCAGGTACTGATCATTATTGGTTACCGAACTGACTGGCGCACCCCAGCAAACAAGTTGCGAAGCTTTATCGTCAATCGGGTTCGCATAAACACAGACCGCGTCCAACGACTGTAAAGAGAGGATAAGACACAGCGACATTGCGATTGTGCTGATTTTCGCCGTAGTTTTTTTCATGAGTCTCTTCCTTTTCTGAATGTTCATGAGATATTTTCAGAAACCACATTGCCATCCATCAGCAGCTGCTCAAAATAATTCTGTCACAAGCTATCAATCAGCATGAATTGATAGCGGAATGAAGCGTTACGGAACAACGAAATGGCTGAGTTGTAAATGTGAATTATCTACTATAAAAATTCGTGGGTATCGAAAGGACTACCGGACAATGCTCTTTTGTTTGAGAAAAAGCATCGATGATACATGAAAATATGTTGTTTGGATAATTAATCCAACGTCCTTGCCGGTTAAAATGATGAGTAGTCGCTGAGTTGCTGCAACACTATTCCACGCCTGTTTTCAGGCTGTCACTGACGGCATGCTTGAACTCCTTTGAAATCTTGAATGCCGGAACGTTTTTAGCACCCACTGTCACTTTTTCTCCTGTTCTCGGATTTCGTGCATCGCGCAAATTCTTGTGCCTGATATTGAACGAACCAAAGCCTCTGATCTCAATTCTTTTTCCTGCTTTGAGCGAATCAATAACACTTTCAAAAAAAGCATCCACAACAGATTCTGTTTCGTACTTCGTCAGGCCGGTTTTCCCTGAAATAGAGTTCACCAGATCAGCTTTTGTTGTTGTTGTTCCCATGGTGATATGTAATTAGCCGTTACAAGTAAATGACGTTTCTGCAATACCTATAACTGTTAAACGTTTTACTACAGTAAGAGTTCCCTGGAGAATAGTAAAACAGGCACTGGGCAGGACTCAGAACCGATTTCTTCAGTCCAAAGAAACTGCCAACTTCTTCCTTCATAACTCATCAGGATTGAGTATGCCATGAACAGTCCTCATCAGCGATTTGAAAGAGAATGGCTTCTGGATAAAATGAATTCTGTCATATTCCTCGTTATCGGGTGAAAAAACATTGGTAGTGTACCCTGACATAAACAGTGTTTTAAGGCCAGGAATACTGGATTGAAGCTTTTTTGCAAGGTCAGATCCATTCATCTCCGGCATTACAATGTCAGTCAATAACAGATCAATACCTGCATTGTGTTTGCTGGCAAGCTCAATAGCCTCAAGGGGCTTGGCTGCTGAAAGAACCACATATCCATTGTGTTCGAGCATACGCCGGCTGAGATGAAGGATTTCGGGCTCATCTTCAACAATCAGAATTGTTTCCTTCCCGGGTTTGACCGGAGGTTCCGGGTTATCACGTTCATCAGGATCACCATACCCTCTGTGACGAGGAAGATAGATTGTGAATGTTGTCCCCTTGTTCAGCTCACTCTGGTGTTCGATATAGCCGTTATTCTGTTTAACGATACCATAAACCGTTGAAAGCCCTAATCCAGAGCCCTTCTCCTTCGTCTTGGTTGTAAAAAAGGGTTCGAAAATATGAACCAGATGCTCTTTTTCAATACCACAACCATTATCGGTGACAGAGAGTGATACATACTCACCAGGGATTTTACAGGAAGAATCAGTGAAACTATTTGTCTTATCAACACTTTTTATCCCGGTTTCGATGGTAATTTGTCCGATGCCAGCTATGGCATCCCGGGCATTGACACAAAGGTTGATAAGAATCTGGTCAACCTGAGATGGATCAACTTTAACCTGAGAACTATGACTGTCAGGCATCCAGACAACGGTTATATTTTCGCCAATCATTCGTCTGATCATCGAAAGCGACCGTTCAATCAAATTGTTAAGATCAAGAACTATCGGCATTACCGGCTCCTTTCGGGCAAAAGCAAGTAACTGCCTGGTAAGATTGGCCGAGCGTTCGGTAGCATTGAGGATATCCTTGAGGTTCTCCAGCATAGGCTCTTCAGTAGAGTGACGCTCCATTGCTATTTCTACATTACCGATAATGACTCCCAGCATATTGTTGAAGTCATGGGCAATACCTCCGGCGAGTTGCCCTATCAGCTCCATTTTTTGAGATTGCATCAAAGCTTCGCGTGTGCCCTGTTCAGATAACTCTGAACGTTTACGTGCTACGATATCCCAAGCTGTATCGGAAAGGGATTCTATCAATTTGACATCATCCTCATCATATTTACCTCGCTTGTTTCCTGCACCGACAATTGCCACTACCTTGTTCCCCCGGATAACAGGAACAACCAGAGCGCATTGGAACTCAGAATCACCGTCTGAAGACTTAAGCTTACCCTGACCGTTATATATCAGCGACCTCTGTTCCCTTAACGCTTCACTGTAGAGATCTGCTTCTATAAGAGGAGAGGCCATGCCGATTTCATTCGTCCTGCACATCTCTTTCTGGGCGTTAGCTGACCATGTCTGCATTGAAATTGTCGTCTGGTCATCCGCGAAAAGGAGGCAGAAACTGATACTGCTTTCTGTCATCCGTTCTGCTTCTTTGAGTGTAATTTTCAGCATTTTCTCAACAGAATTGGTCTCCGCAATCTCAAGCAGGTGGAGCCGGAAAGCAACAAGTGATTCATAGCGCTTACGCTCAGTGATATCATGAATAATCGAATAGAGAAAGTCTTTCCCCTCAATCTCTATGACATTGCTGAACACCTCAACATCACGCATTGAACCGTCAGCCCTGTTGTGGCGAAATGAAAACCGGTTTTGCTTGGCAGACCTGATTTTTTCAAAATTGCTTTTTATGATATCAGGCGAGATGGAGTTTATCTGCTGAATGCACATCTGCCTGAGCTCTTCAATAGACCATCCATAAAAATCAGCTGCCGCGTGATTGGCATCAATAATATTGCCGGTTTCGGGATCAATAACGATCTTGATCGCTGCATTGTGTTCAAAGAGTTTTCGGAACCGCTTCTCACTTTTATACAATGCCCGTTCAGCCTGCTTTCGTTCGGTAATATCCAAACCCATACCGATAAGAAAAGGCTTGCCGTCAAATATTATTCTTCTGACAGTGATCAGTCGCCAGCAGATTTTTGGCCCCCCGTGAACGAGTACTCTAACTTCAATAATCTCCGAAGCTCCGGTGAGGAGTATATTTTGTATTGTTCGATGTATAAGCGGACGATCATCAGGATGAAAAAACTCTCTGACATCAGCACCGGACATTTCACTTTCAGTTCTGCCTGTTATTTCATCACGAAGAAATGCGTTCCACCTTACAAGTCGCCCGTCAGCATCCAGCATATAAAAAGAGCCATTTATAGCATCAATAACGCTTTTACTGAAAAGCTGCTCCTGTTCAGGGGTCAACAGCAGGTTTTCGAGTTGCGGCCATTGTTGTTTTTCGGTCTGACTGTTCGTCATAAAATGTTCTTATATGTGCAAGGATAATTAACGCTTACAGAAGCGTCTACAGGGGTTCATCCGACTCAATCGTTGATTGATAATGAGTGTCTGAAAAACATAATGTACACACTCATAAGAACAAATCGAGCCTCTGTTAAAAAAACTTTCCAGGGCAGAGTACTCATAAAGGGTTCAATGGGTTTGATTACTCGCTGATATTGCCATCAGCTCCACCGTCCAAAAAAAACTCTGCCAGCTTTGATTTTTCACTCATATTGTGGACATTGGTTTTATATATACTGATGTTTGTTGATGATACTCACTTGTAACGATAATTTTTACTGACATGTATTTTGATCCAATGTATTTTGTTTTTGCCATGCCCCCTATGCTTCTTGGCTTATGGGCACAGTTCAAGGTAAAATCCTCTTTTAAAAAATATTCACAGGTACGCACCCAGACCGGGATTACCGGAGCAGAAGCGGCAAGGCGCATTCTTCAGCGGGGAGGCCTTGGAAACGTGACAATTGAAACTGCCCAGGGCATGCTTTCCGACCACTACGATCCGCGCAGCAAATCGCTGCGATTAAGTGAAGAAGTGTTCAATATACCCAGTATTGCCTCAGTTGGTGTTGCTGCTCATGAAGCCGGACACGCCCTTCAGGACAAGTCTGGCTATATGCCCCTGCAACTGCGTTCTATAATGGTCCCTGCTGTTTCTATCGGCAGTAATCTCGGCCCGATTATCTTTATGGCAGGCATCTTTCTTGCAGGAACGCTTGGAACAACCCTTGCCTGGGCAGGCATCATGCTTTTTGGGGCAACGGCACTTTTTGCTCTCGTTACACTTCCTGTTGAATTCGATGCCAGCCGCCGGGCAAAAGAACTTCTAGTTTCACAAGGCATTGTTTCGACTGCTGAAATGAAAGGGGTCAACGCTGTGCTTGACGCTGCTGCGCTCACCTATGTTGCTGCAGCTGCCCAGGCTATTACTCAGTTGCTTTACTTTCTCACGGTCATGAACCGTCGAAACTCTTAACAAGCTGGTCAATCCCATTATCCCTTTGAAAAACAGTTTCAGAAAAAAACCTCTTGCACTTCTGCTTGAGGAGATGAAAAGCGAACATAGACTAAACAGGGTTCTCGGGCCTGTTGCGCTGACAAGTTTAGGCATAGGAGCCATTATTGGAACGGGAATTTTTGTTCTCATCGGGGTAGCCGCTCATGACAAGGCAGGCCCTGCGGTAAGCCTTTCGTTTGCTCTTGCCGGTCTGGCCTGTATTTTTGCGGCTCTCTGCTATGCGGAGTTTGCCTCCATGGTCCCTGTCGCCGGGTCCGCCTATACCTATGCCTATGCGACCCTCGGGGAACTCTTTGCCTGGATTATCGGATGGGATCTCATTCTGGAATATGGAGTGGCTTCAGCAACTGTTGCGCATGGATGGTCGCACTATTTTCAGGATTTTATAGGAATATTCGGTCTGGGAGTTCCCCTGCTCCTTACAAAAGCCCCACTTGACTTTGATCCCAATACAGGAGTCATGAGCTATACCGGTGCATGGTTTGATCTCCCTGCTGTGCTGATTACTTTTGCAGTTACCGCTATCCTGGTCAAGGGAATCAAGGAGAGCGCACGGTTCAATGCCGGCATGGTCATTGTCAAAATTGCAATTGTTCTCCTGGTCATCGTGCTCGGTGCAATGTATGTGAACCCTGCAAACTGGAAGCCCTTTGCTCCATTTGGGTATTCAGGGCTCAGCATCTTCGGCCATACCATTCTCGGCGAAGCGAGTCCTGGCGGAGCCCCTGTGGGAGTGCTTGCCGGAGCTGCTATGATATTTTTTGCCTATATCGGCTTCGACTCCATTTCAACCCATGCCGAGGAGGCCAAAAACCCGCAGAGAGATATTCCTATTGCCCTGATCAGCTCGCTTGTGATCTGTACAGTGCTTTATATTGCGGTGGCAATGGTCATAACCGGAATGGTACCCTACAATCAAATCAATATTGATGCTCCTGTCTCCAACGCCTTCAAACAGGTCGGTATCGGCTGGGCACAATTCCTCATTTCCCTTGGAGCCATCACCGGCATCACCTCAGTATTGCTTGTGATGATGCTCAGCCAACCGAGGATTTTTCTTGCCATGGCCCGCGATGGTCTGCTGCCGAAATCTTTTTTTGGAGCTATTCATCCAACATTCCGGACACCCTGGAAGTCAACTATTCTGACCGGTTTTTTTGTGGCCGTGCTTGGAGCTTTGCTTCCCCTCAGATTACTGGCGGAACTGGTAAATATCGGCACTCTCTTCGCCTTTGTCATTGTTTGCAGTGCTGTGCTGATTATGAGAAAAAAACATCCTGAAGCAGACAGGCCCTTTAGGGCGCCTTTTGTTCCCTTTGTACCTATTGCCGGTATTTTCACCTGCGTCATTCTCATGCTCTCCCTGCCTGCCGAAAACTGGATAAGGCTTGTCGGCTGGCTCCTTATCGGCTTTGTAATCTACTTTTTCTATGGCCGCAAGCACAGTGCATTGAACAAGAGCAAACCGTCATTGGAAAATGGAAAATAAAGTTTTTCTCATTACAGGGGCCTCTACCGGAATCGGTGAAGCTACGGCGAGGCGAGCAGTAGAAGCAGGATTCAATGTTGTGCTTGCCGCACGCTCTACTGAGAAGCTTGAACGTCTGCGCGATGAACTTGGCCACGAGAGGTCACTGGCCGTTACCTGCGATGTTGCAAACTGGCAATCACAACAGGAAATGGTAGCGCACACAATAAAACACTTCGGCAGAATTGATGTTGTTTTTGCAAATGCCGGTTTTTCAAAAGGCTCAACATTTTATGGCGGTGAAGACAAGCCTGAAGAGTGGCAGCAGATGGTCATGGTCAATGTCTATGGCGCTGCCGCTACGGCTCGTTTGACGCTTCCTGAACTGGTAAAAAACAGGGGTCATCTTCTCGTCACCGGCTCTGTGGTAGGACGGATTACCTCAATACGGAACCTCTACTCGGCAACCAAGTGGGCTGTGACCGGCATGGCTCAGGCTATCCGTAATGAGATGGTTGGAACAGGAGTTCGCGTTACCCTCGTTGAACCGGGAATCGTTGACACACCCTTCTGGGATAATCTGCAGAAACCCGACTCTGCGAAAGAGTTACAAGCTGACGATATTGCCCGGGCCGTCATGTTCGCTGTAAGCCAGCCCCCTCATGTCGATGTGAACGACATTCTCATCCGCCCAACAGGCCAGCTCCACTAAAGGAGCCCATTATGATTCGTTTGGTCACCAACAACAGCACCCAGTCCTCAAAACTCACAACTATCTTTCTTCACTGCCCACTGCAAACTGCCGACTCTCTGTCTTCCATTGCCCACTCTGCCCACTGCCAACTTTCTTCCTCCTGTAGGTTGGGGTGATTCCTGAACCCCAACAAAACCAGTTAAAGAGGTTGTCCGGAGACCTGCGTTACCGAAGTGCGTCAATTTTTATCTATTCCAAATGAAAATATTCTTGATAAACGTTTTATTTTCAGCCATTTTCGAAGAGGTTTTTTATTGGAATCGGGAGATTGAACAAATTTAGACAAAGAGGGATAACAATGTCAGAAGTGATTTTGGTTGCAAAAGTTGTAGCAAAAAAAGAGTCAGTTGAACTGGTCAAGAGTGAATTACTCAAACTTGTTGCTTTTGCCCGAAAGGATGAGGGGTGCAAAACGTACTTATGTCACGAGGATCAGAACGACCCTGCGGTTTTTATGTTTTATGAAGTATGGGAGAGCCAGGCACTGCTGGAAAAGCATATGACCACAGAGGGTTTCAAAGCCTATCAAAAAGCTGTAGATGGTCATATTGCCGAGAAGGTTTTCAATAAACTGACACTGCTTGCGTAACACATCTGAGCACCTCTGGTTATCTGTTCCGAAACCCGGTTACTACGCTGGGCGGTGATCGAAATTAAACCGTTCACTACAAGTTCATAGCGATTTTAAAGTGTAGTGAGCGGTTATCGGTTCTTTTTCCATGCAGTTTTATGCCCGTGACAGGGGTTCCTTATCATATATTTCAATCATAGCTCGACCGGCAGGCGTTGTTATGTATCGCTCCAGTAATCCCGCCTCCCCCATCTTTTTATCAGTCCTATAGGCCCCATTTGTCCTATAGGTCCTATTCCTCTTTTTGATTGCCGCTGCCGTTTGCAACTCTTTCCTCGTCACTCGCTCCTCCGCACCCAGCACAACGATCCGAGGCATTTATACATTTTGCAGATTTGTTTGAGGAATTGTATAACCCGCTATGCTCTACCGTAAACTAACAGCATCCCTTAGAAATCAAATCCGGTCAGACAATCACCGATGACTATATTCGTGCAGGCTTAAAAGCCGGAAGATTTGCCGCTTCAGAAGCACTTCAGCCCTGGCTGATTTATGGAGGTAACTCTTCATACGAGCGGAGCGGGGTGTCGGTCATGAGCTGGCGCGACATCGCAAAATGGGCCGAGCCTTAAACCTACACCTCTTTCTACTCAACCCTCAGCATCATGCCTTGAAGGAAGACGGCAAATTCCTCATGCCTGCTAACGATGAATTCAAGCAGAATGATGATTTGATTGAGAAGATTGTCAAGAAGCTGAGCAAAGCGAAGGCTCAAATGGTTTCGGCTGTTGCTAACTTACTAATGTAACAAGAGATAATAAACTTAGCTTTACATACCGCTGACTATACAACAAATCTTGTGGCGATAAGCACAACCTCGTTAGCAGGTTTGCTCAAGTGAGCCCAATTATCTGAACCAAAATGATATGGGAAATTGGGTTCATCTTCCACCTTGCTATCCAAATTAAGGGGCTTCTGACTTTTGCCAAGTCTTTTTCCTGCAGAAGACTCCAGCCTTTGCTGAACACACAGACCGTCCCTCATCTCTTCTACTGCTTGTCTACGACACACCAACTTGACAGACCCTCCAAGAGAGTTACGTTATCGTCCTTCGGCCGCAATCCGTCGGACCACGGTCTGCAATATCCCTCCATTCCGGAAGTATTCCACCTCAATAGGGCTATCAATCCTGCATTGCAGGGTGAATTGAATAGTCTTTGCAGTTTTCGGATCGGTCGCTACAACATGGACAAGTTCACCATGCTTGAGGGAATCGCTGATAGCTATATCGAAAATTTCACGCCCCGTAAGACCTAGGCTGGTGGCGTCCTGACCATCGCAGAACTGGAGTGGCAGAACACCCATACCGATCAGATTAGCACGGTGTATACGCTCGAAACTCACGGCGATAACCGCACGTACTCCAAGCATCGCCGTACCCTTTGCCGCCCAGTCACGACTGCTTCCCATCCCGTAATCCCTTCCGGCAATAACAATCAGCGGAACCCCGGCCTCCTTGTAATGCATGGCCGAATCGTAGATGCTTCTCACCTCTCCATCACCATCGGAGCGGAACAGGGTCGTATATCCCCCTTCACTGCCTGGCGCAAGTTTGTTGCGGATCCTGATATTGTCGAAGGTGCCGCGAACCATCACCTCATGATTTCCGCGCCTTGATCCGAACGTGTTAAAATCCCTTTCAGAAATCCCTATTGACAGAAGATATGCGCCAGCCGGTTGACCAGGCTGGATCATCCCGGCCGGACTTATATGATCGGTTGTCACGCTGTCGCCGAACATCGCAAGACAACGACCTCGACTAATCGACGCGGCACCCTCTGGATCTGGCCCGATGCCTTCGAAAAACGGAGGTATGCGGATATAGGATGAATCAGGATCCCACTGATAAAATGCACCGCCGTCAGTTTCGATCGCCCGCCACCGTTCCGGCCCTTCATGAACTTCGCCGTAACGCTTCTCGAAATACTCTGGCAGGACGACAGATCGGGCGATCTCGCGAACCTCCTCGTCGGAGGGGTAAAGTTCACGGAGAAAGACCTCGCGGCCTTCGCCATCAGTTCCAAGGGGATCACGTTCGAAATCGATAGCAATGGTACCGGCAAGGGCATAGGCAATGACCAGAGCCGGACTGGCAAGATAGTTCGCCTTGACGAGCGGATTGATCCTTCCTTCAAAATTGCGGTTTCCAGAAAGCACAGAGGCAACTACCAGATCACCCTTCTTGACTGCCTGGGCAACGGGTTCAGGTAATGGACCGGAATTACCAATGCAGGTGGTACAGCCGAAAGCCACAGTACTGAATCCCAGCGCATCAAGATCATCCATGAGTCCGGCTGATGCAAGGTAATCGACCACCACCCGTGAACCGGGCGCAAAAGAGGTCTTAACCCAGGGTTGCGCAGTAAGCCCGCGTTTCCGCGCGACTCTTGCAATGAGTGCGGCGGCAATCAGGAGTTCCGGATTGCTCGTATTGGTACATGAGGTAATTGCCGCAATAACCACGGCACCGTCCCGGAGCGAGACCTTTTGTCCATGCATGGTGATATCGATGCCTTTACTGACCGGATCGGAATGTGATTCAATGGCAACGCCACCTTCGGAAGCCATCTCATCGGCCTCCGGAATGGAAGGTTTATCGAAAACAGTTGAGAGGTCTTTCTTCCATTGGCTGCTCATCGCCGTCATGTCGATACGATCCTGTGGCCGTTTCGGGCCAGCCAGCGATGGACGAACCGTTGTCATGTCAAGCTCGATCACCCTGCTGAAACAGGGTATATCAGCCACTGCGTGCCATAGTCCCTGTTGGCGAGAGTAGCGCTCGACAATATCGCAACGATCTTCCCTTCCGCTGAGGGCAAGATAGTCGAGGGTCTCTTCATCGACGGGAAAAAAGCCTGTAGTCGCACCATATTCCGGAGCCATGTTCGCTACCGTTGCACGATCAGGCAGGGAAAGCGAAGGAAGGCCTGGTCCAAAAAACTCAACAAATGAACCGACAACGCCCGCTCGTCGTAAAATCGACGTGAGGGTCAGAACGAGATCGGTTGCACATACACCTTCAGTCAGTTCACCCGTCAACCGGACGCCGACAACATCGGGCAGCAGCATGTATACCGGTTGACCGAGCATGACGGCTTCGGCCTCTATGCCGCCAACTCCCCAGCCAAGCACCCCAAGCGCGTTGATCATGGTGGTATGACTGTCAGTACCAACAAGGGAATCCGGATATGCGACACCGTTTTCGAGATGTACGACATCGGAAAAATATTCCAGATTCACTTGATGTACAATACCGGTACCGGGAGGAACAATATGAAAATTACTGAACGCCTTTTCACCCCATTTAAGAAACTCGTAGCGTTCCATGTTACGCTCAAATTCCCTTTCGAGGTTTTTCTCAAACGCATCGGGTGCCCCGAAATAATCAACTTGCACAGAATGGTCGATAACGAGATCGCAGGAAACGAGGGGATTGATCCTTGAAGCATCCCCGCCAAGAGCCGCACACGCTTCACGCATAGCGGCCAGATCGACGATGGCAGGTACAGCGGTAAAATCCTGCAAAACAACTCTTGCCGGTTTGAACGGAACTTCAACCTGCGGCTTCGCCGAAGAGTCCCAATTCACAATCGCCTCGATGTCGGCGGTGCGTATGGTGTGGTTATCGAAATTCCGTAATGCGGCTTCAAGCAGTATCTTTATGGTTTTCGGATAAGCACCTAAAGCTGGCCAGATATGCTCAAGGGGTTTAAGGGAATAGAAGAAAAACTCTCCCTTTTTTAGGGAAAGTGGCAAAAATACGCCAAACGGGTCAAGAGGTTTACTCATGGTGAAATTGGGTTAGATTGCCCGGGGCATACCCCAATCCGGGAAAGCTTTTCTGCAGGTACTTTCAAGTTATCAAAAAAACCAGAAGGCAGAATTGCGTATAAAAATGGATTTTTACCTGAAAAAGTAATATTGATACATTCAGGCAGCGCTCAGAGTCCCCGTCAATTCTAGCCAGATGGCAACAGCTTGAAGACGTTCAGTTCGATAGTCAGAGGAGGTTTCATAATGATGATGAATTCGGAACCAGTTCCCAACATGAGCGTGAACTGACAGAAACCGTTGTGCATGATTTGGTAATTTGAACTTTCGCATTTGTTGTTCTTTCTGTCTGGTTGGCTGGTTCGGCAATTCCGCTCGGTTGTTGAGTTCTTTGTGTTGTCGGTGTTCAACTCCTGGCATGAGTTCTCTGTTTGCTGCTCCCTGGTTTTTCAGCTTGTCGGTGATAATGAAGCTTGGAGCATAACTCCTGGATAAGTCAGCGGTTCTTCGATATCGCGAAAACTCAAGGTCAAACGAAATTAAAGCCACACCAGGTGGTTGATAATCTCGGCTAGATACCGGTGGCCAGTGTAAGGGTTCGTGTTCTTTTCAATAGCAGTCGGAGTGCTTTTGCTGCCTTTTAAAATATATTCGTTCAATCTCCTTTCAGTTCGTTGGTTTTGCCTGCCATAATGAAATCGTTCCTATGCAGGCCTTTTACAGAGTGAGTCCACCAGATAATTGTTACTTTTCCCCATTCAGTAACGAGTTTTGGATGATGCTGTTCGGCCTCAGCCAGTTCACCCACCTGATTAGTAAAAGCGATTGCACTCTTGAAATCCTTGAACGTAAAGGTGCGCTGTAATCTGCTTATCCCTTCATCTGTTGTTACTTCCCAATCTGGAATAAATTCTAATAATTCCTTTATCTCGCTTTGAGACATAAGCCCTGCCCCTTCCGAACAAGGCATGCAGGTTTTTTTTTAGTTTGTTCATTTTCTTTCTCCAATAATATTTTTGTGTTCAAGAACAAAATAACGCCAGTCGAAATGGGGGCTCCTGGGAAAATTCATTGATTCAATGCCGGAAATTGGTTGCGTAAACGTTTCAGTTTTGGCATATCGTTGATGATGATATAGGGATCAGCTGGATGAAAGGCGAGATAATTCTGGTGATACTTCTCCGCAGGATAAAATTGTTGCAGCGGTACGATTTGCGTTACGATAGGAGAATCAAATTTGTGTGAGGCGGTGAGAGCCTTGATGTAGGCTTGTGCAATATTTTGCTGCTCAATCGTGGTATAAAAAATCACAGAGCGGTATTGGTTTCCTTCATCAGGCCCTTGACGGTTTAGCTGGGTTGGGTCATGTGCCACGGTAAAAAACACGTGCAGCAATTGCTGGTAGGTAACTTGATTCGGGTTGAAACGAACCCTCACTGATTCGGCATGTCCGCTATTGCCATTACTTACTTGTTCGTAATGAGCTGTGGCAGCTTTACCACCTGCATATCCTGATTGCACCTCTGAAACACCTTTGACATGCTTAAAGACAGCATCAACACCCCAGAAACAGCCACCGGCAAAAACAGCTGTTTGTTCGGTCGGCGATACTGCAGCATTTGAAAGCGCACTTATCCCGAGCATCATGCAAACGATGATGATAAACCTATACCAACTGATCAGCCTGTTGCCGAGCATGATAATTCTCCTGTTGTTTAACCGAAAGTGAAGGCAATCTTCGGCACTCTATCAATCTCCTGTTCAATAGTAAGTTTTAGCTGGGATTACGAGCACCAAAAGTCACTTCATGACCTGCGTTTAAAAGATTTCCTGCAAGTGCCGAACCAACTTTCCCGATCCCGATACATGCGATATTCATCTTAGTGCTGCACTTATTTTATGAATTTATTGGGTAACTGTTTCACTATTCCGGCAGTTGCTGATCGTATTTCTTCTTTAAAGACAAAATCAATCAGCATAAAAAAATATATATAAAGTATATGTTTTTTTATGGATTTTTCATAAAAAACATATAAATTTGAGCAGTATGGACAGTAATTGTATTCATTACATATACAGTATCATTCATTAATCCATATTTTACTGATAGTTAATTGATGCTTCACGCCATTTCAGGAGAAGGGGCAAATTCCCTGACCGGCTGTATTCATTGAAGTTGATTCCCTCTTTTTTTTTGAATGTTCATTGGAGATTATCCCTCTCCATCTTAACTCTTTTGGACGAAAGAAAATGGGTACAGCAAAAAGAACATCACTGTACTTGATGGATGAAATATATAGCCTGGCATACTGGCTGACCGGTTCAGAGACAAAAGCCACTGAGCTCGTCCACAATACCTATCTCAACGTTGACAAAGACAGTTCCGAACGAGAGGTATTCAAAATGTTCAGAGCTTGTTATTTCGATAGTCTTGGTCAGGATGAAGCAAACACTCTGCCCGAAACACCATGTTTTCCGAAGGAAACCCATGCTGTAGAGCTCCTGAAACAGGAGGCAGATATAAGACTTTCAGTCTTGTTGTCAGCAATTTCCGGACTCAAACACCGAACTATATCCAGAATAATCGGAAAGCCACTTAATACTATTCGAGTATGGTTATCCATGGGGCGTAAATCGCTGGTACACAACGCTCGTTTTGAACACCTCTTTTTGAACGAAAGATTTTACTTAAGGAGAGAAGTATCATGAAAAAACTACGCATTGCCCAAATAGCTCCCTTAGTCGAACGTGTCCCACCAAAAAAATACGGAGGCACAGAGAGGGTTGTCTACCATTTGACTGAAGGACTGGTCGAGAAAGGGCATGATGTCACCCTGTTTGCTTCGGGCGACTCCTTGACAAGTGCAAGATTGGTTGCGCCGATCAGTGAGAGCCTGCGTCTTGGCAAAAAGGCTCATACAGCGATAATGGTGAACATGATGATGTTAAGCCGGGTCTATGAGAAAATGGCCCATGAATTTGACATTATTCATTCCCATCTCGAGTACCAGACGTTACCGTATGCCTATAAGGCACAGGTCCCAACCGTTCTGACCATGCATGGCAGGCTTGATCTCGGGGACAGCGCTGCAATCCTGAAATCATACCCCGATATGGCTTATGTCTCTATCAGTGATTCCCAGAGGCTTCCTGTCAAGGATATCAACTGGGTCAAAACTATTTATCACGGCTATCCTGTCTCAAGTTTTGAGTTTAACAACAAACCCGAAGATTATTTTCTCTTTCTGGGACGTTTTTCAGAAGAGAAAAAGCCTCAGGAAGCAATCATGCTTGCCAGGGCGTGTAACATACCGCTGAAAATTGCCGCTAAAATTGACCCGGAAGATAAAGGCTTTTTTGAGGAAAAAGTCAAACCTTTGCTTAATCATCCGCTTATAGACTATGTCGGCGAAGTTGATGACACCCGCAAGGTTGAACTGCTGAAAAATGCGAAAGCACTGCTGAATACGATAGATTGGCCGGAACCTTTCGGGCTGGTGATGATTGAAGCCCTTGCCTGTGGAACTCCTGTGATTGTTAGAGGATGCGGTTCAGCTCCGGAGGTAATCACTCATGGCAAGACTGGTTTTATCTGTGACAAAAAGCTTGACTTTATCGAGGCTATTCATCATGTGGACCAGATATCGAGAAAAACCTGTCGAAAGGAGTTTGAACAGCGTTTTACCAGAGAGTGTATGGTCGATAATTATGAACACCTCTACTACAAATTGTTACCTGCGCATCTGTTCAATAACTATTCCGTATCCCGATACATGTGTGCGGGGTGACGACTCTTTCCGCTGACCCGTATGAAGAAGTATTTCTATGATTAACTGATGACAGGCTGGTTAGCGATGTCTGGGATATGATTCACCTTAGGTATGTAACATTCAGTTAAAGGAGATGGAATGTAAACCTTGAAGACACAGCATCAGAAATCTAGACTTTCGATTACGGGCAAGTATTATCAAGCGGAAGAACAGGGTAAAGGCTCTTGCTATACAGGCGATCTTGGGAAACGTTGGGCTTTATTGGATGGCCGATATGCATGGTTATTAGCTTTAGCCCTGTTGTTGATGCCTTGTATTGGTCATCGCACCCAGATTTTTCGAAAGCTTGATTAACAGTATTTTTGAAGTTGCCTGAAACGCTGTGGTGAGAAAGTTGGTTCGCCAACCATTAACAGAACAAACGCACAATACTCTATTTCTTTGTTCTCATGTTGAATGGGTTTTAGAAGCATGAAGTATAGACTCGAAAAAGATACTCTTGGGGAAGTTAGAGTTCCTGAGGACCGTTATTGGGGAGCCCAGACCCAGCGATCGATAGAGAAGTTCAAGATTGGAGCTTCACATTCGATGCCGCAAGGCGTTATCAAGGCATTTGGGTATGTGAAAAAAGCTGCAGCTATAATGAATTGTGAACTTGGAGTCTTGAGTCATGACAAGATGAAATTGATTGCGGGTGTATGCGATGAGATCATTGACGGCAAACTGGATGAGCATTTTCCTTTAGTGATATGGCAGACAGGGTCAGGCACCCAGACCAATATGAATATCAACGAGGTCATTGCCAATCGAGCGCATGTTCTCTCAGGAATGCATTTAGGGGAAGGAGATCGGCTTCTTCATCCCAATGATGACGTAAACAGATCGCAATCTTCAAATGATGCGTTTTCTTCGGCCATGAATATAGCCGCATCCATAATGCTCGGACAGAAGAGTATTCCAGGTATAAATCATCTTCGCAGTGAGTTTGCCGGTCGTTCTGTTGCATTCCAGGATGTGCTGAAACTTGGGCGTACCCACCTTATGGATGCAACACCGCTTACGCTTGGTCAGGAGTTTTCAGGGTATGTATCACAACTTGATCATGCGCTTGCCGCTCTCGATCACACATTGCCGCATCTTTCGGAACTTGCATTGGGTGGAACAGCGGTCGGAACCGGACTCAATGCCCCTGTAGGGTTTGCTGGAAAGGTTGCAGCATCCATTGCATCAATGACCGGACTCCCCTTTATAAGTGCGGAAAACAAGTTTGAATCTCTTGCTGCGCATGATGCACTCGTGGAATCGCATGGCGCTCTGAAACAGACAGCCGTAACTCTGATGAAAATAGCCAATGATATTCGTCTGCTTGCTTCTGGTCCTCGCTGTGGAATCGGAGAGATTTTGTTACCCATAAATGAACCGGGTTCTTCGATTATGCCGGGCAAGGTCAATCCTACACAGGTGGAAGCGCTTTCAATGGTTTGCGCACAGGTGCTTGGAAATGATGTGGCCATATCGGTTGCAGGTATGCAAGGTCATCTTGAGCTGAATGTTTTTGGTCCGGTCATGATAGCCAATTTTCTTCAGTCCGCTGAATTATTAGGGGATGCGTGCTTGTCGTTTGCTGATAACTGTGTTTGTGGTATTGAACCTGATAGAGAAAGGATCAGGATGCATCTGGATCGTTCACTGATGATGGCAACAGCACTGACCCCGCATATAGGTTATGATAAGGTTGCAGAAATTGTGCAGAGCGCCTGGAAGGGTGGTATAACGCTGCGCGAAGCAGCCATAGTATCAGGATATGTCTCATCTGAGGAATTTGATTCCCGGGTAAATCCTATGAAAATGATATCGCCGTAAATCATACCCGGCACTTGAATTCATTCCACATTTTTGGACTATTGAAGGAGACATTGCTTATGTATCAAGATATATCCATGGTGTTCAGCGGGGCTGCTGGGCAGGGAGTTCAAACCATCACGGGTGCTCTCCTTCACGTATTGAAAAAGTATGGTTGCAACGTTTTCTCCTGTTCAGAGTACATGTCTCGTATTCGTGGAGGAAGCAATTCAACTGAAATCCGGATAACGGAAAAAAAAAGAGACGCTTATGTACGACGCATCGATATGCTCTTTGCCCTCTCCCATAATGTTGTTGAACATTTGAAAGACAGGATAAGCAGCAAGACGCTGATATTTGCGGAAAAAGAAAAGTTTGGTGATCAATGGGGTGATAGCTGCATTGATACACCTCTTACCAAATTTGCAGTGGAGGCTGGCAGCGCCGGGTTTTCAAATATTGTTGCCGCAGGGGTTGTCCTTGGTATGTTTGGCATTCCTCTTGAGCTGTTTACGGCTTATCTGCAAGTAAAGTTTGCTGCAAAAGGTGAAGAGATTGCCACAAAAAACTGCATTGCAGCAAAGCTTGGGTACAGTTTCGGACGAGATACTGCGGCGACTGCAAATATATCTCTTCAAATATCTATTCCTGCAGCCATGCCTGAAAGAGTGCTTATGGATGGGAGCACAGCGCTTGGTATCGGAGCTGTCGCTGCCGGGTGTAATTTCATCAGCTCCTACCCAATGTCGCCAGGAACAGGCCTGCTCACCTTTTTGGCTAATAGAACAAAAGAATATGGCATTGTCGTTGATCAGGCTGAAGATGAAATTGCAGCAATCAATGCGGGACTCGGAGCATCCTATGCCGGGGCAAGGGCAATTGTGACAACTTCTGGAGGTGGGTTTGACCTTATGCAGGAAGGAGTAAGTCTTGCAGGTATGATTGAAACTCCAATTGTTATTCATATAGGTCAGCGCCCTGGACCGGCCACCGGCTTGCCGACACGTACCGAGCAGGGCGACCTCAATCTGGCTCTCCATGCGGGCCATGGAGATTTTGCGAGGGTAATCTTCTCTCCGGGAACCCTTGCAGAAATTATTGATACTACGCAGCAGGCATTCAATCTTGCACAGCGGTATCAGATTCCTGTTTTTATCCTGACCGATCAGTATCTGCTTGAATCTGTATCTACCATTGAAGCTGCATCGGTGAAACGTAGGACGGTGGAAACTTTTCTTGTAAAAACCACTGAAACCTACCAGCGGTATGCTTTCACCGATGATGGCTTAAGCCCAAGAGGAGTTCCCGGATATGGTGATGGTCTTGTACGCGTGGATTCCGATGAGCATGATGAAAATGGCCTTATTACTGAAAGCTTCGACATTCGACGTCGTATGGTTGAAAAGCGCCTGAATCGAATTCGTTCCCTCATGGAAACAGCATGTATGCCGACCTTTATCGGCAGTGTTGATCAGGCAGAGACACTGGTGATTTCCTGGGGCTCGAATCGATGGGTTCTTGAAGAAGCGCTTGATGTACTCGGAAATAGAGCATTCGGGGGTATTCATTTTTCCCAGGTGTTTCCCCTAAACCCTGTCATCAATTCCTTATTTGAAAACAAAAGACTTTTTGTCATGGAAAACAACGCAACAGGCCAGTTTGCTGATCTCCTATCATTTGAAACAGGGAGACGGATATCGCGCAAAATCCTGAAAGCAACCGGGGAACCCTTTACTGTAGAGGAAGTTGTTGATGCATTACATCAGTCAGATCATGAATAAAACAGTTACCCCTTTTGATATGCCCGATGGCATTGACGTTGCCTGGTGCCCAGGGTGCGGCAATCATATGCTTCTTAAAGCCGTGAAGTCTGCATTGCATGAACTGGGTATTGATCGTAAAAACCTCGTGATGGTTTCCGGAATCGGGCAGGCGGCAAAATCACCACAATATATAAAAGCAAACATGTTCAACGGGTTGCATGGTCGTTCACTTCCAGCAGCACTGGGTATAAAACTTGCAAACAGAAACCTTGTTGTTGTGGTCGAATCTGGTGACGGGGATATGTATGGTGAAGGGGGTAATCACTTTCTGCATGCTATCCGCAGAAACATTGATATCACCGTAATTGTTCACGATAACATGGTGTACGGCCTAACCAAAGGTCAGGCCTCTCCAACATCTCAACGCGGTATGACAACGCCGTTACAGGAAAACGGTGTTATGCTCGAGCCCTTCAATCCTCTCGCTGTGGCGCTGGCCCTCAATGCTCCTTTCGTAGCAAGAGCCTATGCCGGTGATGTGGAGCGAACAAAAGAAATTGTCAAGCAGGCCATTGCATTCAAAGGGTTTTCAATTGTCGATGTTTTTCAGCCCTGTGTTGTATTCAATAAGGTGAACACCTACCAGTGGTTCAAGGAACGTACTGTTTACCTGCCTGAAAATCACAACGTCAGAGACCGTACAGGGGCATTCGGACTTGCAATACAACAAGACAAACTGCTTCTTGGGGTTTTCTACCGCAATGAACAGCGTGAGCGCTATGAGGATCAAATGGGTATCGGAACCATTCCACTCTATCAGAGCAATCCACTTGATGAAGAGGCCTTCCAAAAATTAGTAAACAACTATCTGTAATGGATATAAAATTGCGACAAACTCTGCTCGAATCATTTCGTTGGCCTTTTACGAGAAGGAAGCCAGTTGGCATGTCCCTGGAAACCCTTAACACCTGATTAACATTATAGCTCTAAGATTTAAATACAGAGATTTATTGCAATATTTGAACATTGAACATAGCCTTCTTCGCAATTTGCCAGCACCTAATGCCACCCGCCACTCTTCAAAAACCCAACCCGGATAACTGCCGCAACAACTGCCGGCAACAGAAAACCTCCATACATCCATAAACAACAGTAAGCGAAACGGTTACTCTTCAGGCGGCTTTTTCATGATATCCTGGACGATTTTCGTGAATGCGGTGAGGGAAAATGGCTTTTCGATGAAGTTTACCCCCTTATCATCAGCAAGGTGCTTGGCGATATATTCAGCTGTGTAACCCGACATATAGAGCACATGAAGCTTCGGACAAATCGGTTCAATTTTTTGGAAGAGATCACTTCCGTTCATCTCCGGCATAATCACATCGCTCACGAGCAAATCTATTTGCTCTCTGTATCGCTCTGCATGCTCAATCGCCTCCAGAGGGTTCGAAGCAGCAAGCACGGTGTATCCTTTATGCTCCAGCATTTTCCTGCAGAGTTGCAGGATATCGGGTTGGTCTTCAACGAGAAGGATAAGTCCTTTGCTTTGCGGCAATCCCGGCTCCTCAATGACACCCTCTACCGGTAACATCTGTTCCTCCCGCTGCAATGGCAGGTAAATGATAATCCTGGTTCCTTTCCCCTCTTCACTCTCTATGTCAATAAAACCGTTGCCTTGTTTGACAATACCATAGACCGTTGCGAGGCCCATACCAGAGCCTTTGCCAACCTCCTTGGTCGTAAAAAATGGTTCGATGATATGGGGAAGATGCTTTTTATGGATGCCGAGTCCATTATCGGTGATGATCAGCATTATATAATCGCCAGGTATGGTGCAGGTGTGTCCGGCATTGATTTTGGCTTGGTCAATATGGATTTTATTTGTTTCGATGGTGATGGTGCCGTTACCTGAAATGGCATCGCGGGCATTCACACAAAGGTTTGTAAGAATCTGAGTGATCTGAGACGGGTCAAGCTTTACAGTTGCATCCTTTACTTTGGGGGTCCAGGTGAGCGTGATGTTTTCACCGATCAATCTTCTCAGTATGGTGAGCACCTCCTTAACCGATGAATTCAGGTCAAAAATCCGGGCCGATACAGTCTGCCGACGGGCAAACGACAGGAGTTGCCCCGTCAGTTCTACTGAGTGGGTCGCAGCTTTCTGTATTGCCTTCAAATCCTCATAAGAGCTGTCGCTACGCTCAAGGGCCAGTTCGGTATGGCCGAGAATCACCGTCAACATATTGTTGAAGTCGTGGGCAATACCTCCTGCAAGCTGGCCAACCATCTGCATTTTCTGTGCATGATGAAGCTGCGCCTGTAAACTCTCTCTCTCCTCCTCAAGGAGCTTGCGCTCGGTGATATCTGTCACAATGCCAGACATCCTTTTCGCGTTTCCAGTAGGATCGTGCTGAAGCCCTCCGACCGCCCAAATCCAACGTGTTTCGCCATCCGCTCGACAAATCCGGCATTCAAAATTCCACTCGCTCCTGTCCTCTATTGCTTTTTGGAACTTTCCATCTACTTCGGCACGATCCTCGGGTAACACGTGATCTAGAAACATCTTGTAAGTCCACTCGGGAAGAAGCGATTCGTAGCCGAAAATACGATCATGAAGGAGCGTACGATGAGCGATTTGATCACGCAGATCAAGATCCCATCCTCCCATTTTGCTTTTTTCAAGCATAAAGCTGAACCGTGCTTGACTTTCAATCAATTGCTCCTCTAAACTTTTACGCGAAGTGATATTGATAACAGTCCCGAAATAGCGCACCAAACTGCCTTTTTCGTCAATGTACGGCATTCCTCGGGCCATCAACCAGTGCATTGTGCCATCACGGTGAAAAACACGATACTCAATTGCAACAGGGTTTGCATTTTTCGCAGCATGCAAAACAGTCCGGACTATTTTTTTCCTGTCGTCAGGATGTATGGAACGTATCCAGAGTTCATGGGATGGTTTTTCCTTACCTCGCTCCAGCCCATATAAATTCCATATCTCGTCTGACCATATATTCTCTCCTGATATCACATCCCATTCCCAAACACCCGCTTGTGCAGCTTCCAATGCCTGAGTAAAGCGCATCTGATTTTCAAACAACATAATCTCAATCCGCTTGCGTTCAGTAATATCGATATTTGTGCCGATATAATGAGTTATGCTGCCTTCTTTATTACGTAAAGGCATTCCTCTTGACATTATCCAGTGAACGGAACCGTCAGGGTGGCAGATTCTATATTCGAGATTCAGATCAATGCCTTTTTTAATGGCTGCGTCAGCAGCACGTATAATATTCTCATAATCTTCAGGATGTATGACTCTCTGCCAAAGTTTGAAGGATGGTTTGTCATTTAGCCGTATAGAGCCCATAATGTAACAGACCAGAATAGCTCATTGGTTTTCAATTCTCGTACCCAGAAACCGGTTTTCGAGCCTAGCAATGCAAGATCGAAACTTTTCTTGTAATCAATGAGTTTCTCTTCGGTTTGTTTCTGGTTGGTGATATTGATAACGGTTCCGATATACCTCTCTGCATTGCCTTGTTCATCATAGAGGGGCTTTCCTCGTGACATAAGCCAGTGAACCGAGCCGTCAGTATAAAACACACGATATTCAATTGTTAACTCTGTATGTTTGGCGGCGGCTGTTGTAACGGCCTCAATTGCCATATCCCTGTCATCAGGGTGAACAATACTTTCCCAAAGCTCGAAAGTTGGTTCTTCTTTGCTCCGATCCAAACCATGCTGAGACCATATCTCTTCTGACCAGATCAGATTATTGGTTTCCAAGCTCCACTCCCAGACACCTGCATGTGTGGCTTCCAATGCCTGGGTAAAGCGTTTCTGGTTTTCAAGCAACTGAGACTCAGCCCGCTTGCGATCGGTGATGTCGTAAATAAGAGAGTAAAGAAGGGATTTCTGCTCAATGGTAATGGGACCACTGTAAACTTCTACATCGCGGAGAGAACCGTCAGCAAGTCGATGGCGAAAGAGAAAGTAATTGCGCTTTTCAGTGCTTGCCCGTTGCATTTCAACCTGAATTTCTTTATCCGTCAACTGGTTGATCTGCTTGATGTTCATCCGGCAAAGTTCCTCATGCGTCCATCCATAGTAACTGGTCGCTGCAGGATTGGCGTCAACTATGGCGCCATCCTGCTGATCAATGATGAACATCACTGTATGCTGGTTCTGAAACAGACTCCGGTATCGGGACTCACTCTCGCGCAATTTTTCTTCCGCCTCTTCATGCGCTTTGCGGGTTCGGAGCATAAAGACACCATATGCCAGATTATCGGCAAGTGCACTCAGCAGCCGGGTCTCATCGGTATCAAAAGCGTCTGGGATAGAGGAATAAATACACAAACAACCAAACACCTCATTCTCTGCTTTTAGAGGCAAGCTCAACACAGATGCATAACTCCGAGCAACTGCCTCTTTCCGCCAAGGTTCAAAGTCAGGATCAGTCAGCATATTAGCGTTGACTGCAGGCTGGCCTGTATGGATTGACTTCCCGGCTGGTCCTCGCCCCCTTCCAACATCTGCCCAAGTGAGTTGCATCGTTTTCAGGTAACCCTCTTCAAGGCCTGCTTGAGCAACAGGGCGTATGAACTTATTAGTATCATGTTCTATATAGCCTACCCACGCCATCTTGTAGTCGCCGATATCAACCATGATGCCGCATATCTTTTCCAGCAACTCCTTCTCATCATTGATATGAAGTAGCGACTGATTACACTCGTTGATAGCTCGAAGTGCACGAGTCATCCTGTGGAATTCATATTCGGTTTGCTTTTGCTCACTTATGTCGGAAAGAATAACCCGACACCCATAATCGTCATTGTGCATTGCAGCATCAATCCGGAGAGTGCGGAAAGAAAGAGCGGACTCAGTCTGAGAGGTTTCAGTTTTTCCGGCCAGAAGGCGAACCTCAATGCATCCTGGCTCTCTCTTGGTGAACACTTGTTCGAGCAGGACATCCATTACCGCATAATCCTCGGGAACAACATATGCTTTAAAGTGCACGCCCTTTAACAGTGAGCGCGCAACCCCAAGCATGGTTGAAGCGGTGAGGTTCGCATCGAGTATCCTGCTGTCACGACCAAGTGAAAGATAGCCAAGTGGGGCAAAGTCATAGAACTCAGCATACCGGCCAACACTTTTTTCCAGCTCAGCCCTTGACTGAAGCAGTTCGTCATGCTGCATCTCAAGTTCTATCTGATGAACGGCGAGTTCATGGTTTATCCTGAGTTTTTCCTCAGGTGGACTAGAATAATCAGGGGTGCTCGATTGATTGACCTTCAGGTTCTCTTCAGCAAGAGCCCTCAACTTTGCCAAAGTGGCAGAGCTTTTGCTTTGCTGCTGTTTTGCCATAGAAAGACAGGTTTGTTTTCATAGATAAAAACAATACCAACCAAAAAAAGAGTAATATTATCAACATATTTGTGTCATTTTATTTCTCTATTAAGGTAATAATAAATTCACTGAGTTTCATTTTTCTCCGAATTCAGTCAGGGAGAGCGACTATCTGTTGCTGATAGGTTTGATGCATTAAAATCACTATAGCCTATGCATCACGCCTCTTCGAAAAAAACGCGCCACTGTCCCCTAAGAACCAAGCGTGCGACTTTCACCGAATGGGGCTGAAGCATTGTAAAAGCTTATTGCTGTTCCCAGTCAAAGTTGAACTCTCTTTTCCTCAACATTCGGATTGCAGACGGCTTGGTCATATTGACGCCGATGGTGCACATACAGAGGCTCTGAATTCATTTGCTTTCCTTCCGTTGAGCAGGTTCTCCAGTATTCCTGTAACGCGAGACCCCGAGAAAATCTGCCCGCTTTCGCGTAGGGTAATGAGTTGGGATATTTCAGTATCACCAACGAACAACCTTTACTCATGTTCGCACCGATGAAGAAAGAATCGGGCCCCATACCTTATCCTAATCATAACTGAATGCCCCCCCTCCTGAACATGCTGCCATGCGAATTAAATTCAAACGAATGCAGAAAAAGAATGACCGAGAGGTATAACGTATCCAGCCAAGTTTGCTTCAGATTTTGAATGTTATGCTGCGGTTGCGTAACTACTGCAAACGCGGAGCGATATATGCAGAAGTTTGCATGTAGGGCTGTAAAGATATACCTGAGCTGTTTTCGCCAGGAAAGGAATAATTAGCAGCTACAAGACCTATCAACGCTTTCGCTTGGATTGCGCGGATCAATTATAAGTTCTATCTTGAAGGGCTTCCCTCTGACTAATTACGGAACGTGCGGCGGAGAACCCCAATAAAATAGCGGGTTATCGGATTATTTCGGAATACGGGTGAAAGCCTTCAAGACTATCTTTGTGTAAATGCTTATTACATTTGAAGGAATAGATGGCGCAGGCAAATCGACGCAGATAAAAAAGCTTGCCGGTTATCTGGGCAGTCAGCAGCGGGAGGTTCTGGTCTTACGGGAACCCGGAGGCACTGAGGTTGCTGAAAAAATCCGCTCTATCCTTCTTGAAAGCAAGGGCGAAATCAGCCCGATCGGTGAACTGCTTCTGTTTTCAGCAAGCAGGGCGGAACTTGTTCAGGAAGTGATCCGGCCTGCACTTGACGCTGGCAAAATTGTCATTCTCGACCGTTTTTTTGACTCAACGACCGCGTATCAGGGGTATGGACGCGGAATTGACTTTTCACTGCTCCAGTCGATTATTTCAATTTCCACCTGCGGGATTGTTCCGGATATTACTTTTTATCTTGATATAGAGCCTGAGGAGGCTATGAAAAGAAAGTTTTCCAAAACCTCCATTCCTCTCTCATTTGAGCATGCTGAGCTTGACCGTATGGAGCGGTCAGGGGAAATATTCTACCGCAATGTCCGCGAAGGATATCTTAAGATGATCAGCAGCAATAAAGAGCGCTTTCTGAGCATCGATGCCCTGCTTCCGGAAGCGACAATTCACAGTAAAATCATAGCGATTCTTAATGAACGATTCCCTCGGTGACCTCAGCATTGTTTTCCTTCGCAATAGTTTATAAAACGGAGTTGCAAAGGATAAAAAGCAATCTGAAACTATCACAATAATGCGGCTATTATTTGTATAAAGTTTTCTAGAGTTTTTGCCAAGATTTTGCTTAAATTGAGGGACATATTACTTCGCCATCACTTCCTTACTGACAACGCATGCACGATAGTATTCTTAAAGAACGTCAGCTAAGCACATGCGCTACTTCGATCACTCTACAGGATATCCGGACTCTTAAAGAGCTCTACCAGCTGAAGGCGGAAACACGTGAACTTCGCGAGCCTGTTGTCAGAAACATAATCAAGCAGAGAGTTGTCGGGCAGTCGTGTGTAGAATCGCTTAAAAACGCGCTCTATTCACTGGAGACAATCTATATTGACGATGATACAGGGCATCGTCTGCTGCGTCTTGACGGCATGAAGCAGATAGAGGTCGATCTGACGTATGAAATCAGGGAACTCCAGAAGGACATATACTATCTCGAATATGGTGAGGATAAGTTCATTGATTACCTTGCAAAGTTTATTCCTGATTTCCGGGCCTATGTCAATAAAGGGGTCAATCTGCTCAGAGGCAAGCGCTTTAATGCCTTTATCACTGACCGGGATGGAACCACAAATAACTACTGCGGACGATACCGCTCCTCAGTTCAGCCCATCTATAATGCAGTCTTTCTCACCCGGTTTGCCAAGAACTGCTGCCAGTATCCCATTATTATCACCTCTGCTCCTCTGAGAGACTTCGGCATATTGAATGTCTCCATCAACCCTAGCAACACGTTTGTCTACGCTGGCTCCAAGGGAAGAGAGTTTATCGATATCAACGGTGAATTCAACAGTTTTCCCATTGAAGAGAAAAAACAGAAACTGATACGTCTGTTGAACGACAGGATGCTGGTACTTCTCCAGGATCCGAATTTCGAAAAGTTCAATTTTATCGGATCAGCCTTACAGATAAAATTTGGCCAGACCACTGTTGCACGGCAGGATATAAGCCACTCGATCAAAGAGACCGAATCTGCTGCTTTTCTGGAAAAGGTAAAAAGCATCGTGCGTGAAATTGATCCGAGCGGCAAAAATTTCAGAATTGAAGATACCGGACTTGACATTGAAATCATTTTAACAATCGAAGGGGCGACCGAGAATGTACCGATCAAGGATTTTGACAAAGGTGACGGGCTCTCCTTTATCTGTAGCAAGCTGAACTTAAACCCTTCAAGGAGCGCAACGCTTGTGTGCGGTGATACACCTTCAGATATTCCAATGCTGAAAAAAGCAGTTGAAATGTTCGATGATGTCTGGGCTGTTTTTGTAACAAGGGATGAGAAGCTTCAAAAGCAGGTTGAAGAGATCTGCCCGAACAGCTTTACTGTACCCTATCCGGATATTCTCTTGACAATCCTTGGACTGCTTTCTCTGTGATAACAATCGTCTTTATATAAAATCTTTTAATCATTGGTATGAGTAACATTTTCAAAGGAGCAATTTTTGATCTTGACGGAGTCATAACCGGCACGGCAAAAGTCCACAGCCTTGCCTGGGAGTCAATGTTCAACTATTTTTTAAAGAATTACGCTGAAGTAAACAATGAACCCTACGTTCCTTTTGATCCTGCTCATGACTATCATAAGTATGTAGATGGCAAACCACGCATGGAGGGAGTTAAAAGCTTTCTTTTGTCGCGGGATATCGATCTGCCCTATGGCGAAATGGACGACATTCCTGAAAAAGAGACCATCTGCGGGCTTGGAAACCGGAAAAACAATCTTTTTTCGGAAATTCTCATCAAAGAAGGTCCGGAGGTCTACGCTTCTTCGGTTGAACTTATCAATGAGCTCATAAAGAAAGGCATCAGAATCGGTATCGCCTCTTCCAGCCGTAACTGCAGGCTTATATTGCAGCTTGCCAAGCTTGAGCATCTTTTTGAAACCCGTGTTGACGGAGAAGTCTCCATTGAACTCGGCTTGAAGGGCAAACCAAACCCTGATATTTTTGTTAGAGCAGCCCAGAATCTCGGACTGGAGCCTCATGAATGTGTTGTTGTTGAGGATGCAATCTCAGGTGTTCAGGCTGGATCGCGCGGTAATTTCGGAATGGTGCTTGGCATTGCCCGTGACATCGAAGGATCAAAGCTGAGAGAAGAGGGTGCTGATATTGTTGTCAGGGATCTTGCAGAAATCACTATTGCCGATATCGAACGATGGTTCAGCGAAGGCCTTGAGTTTGAGAACTGGAACCTGAGCTATACTGAATTTTCCGCAAAAGATGAAAAGCTCCGTGAAACCCTTACCTCAACTGGCAACGGATACCTTGGTGTAAGAGGCGCATATGAAGGTTCTTCAATTTCCCAATACCACTATCCCGGCACCTATATTGCAGGGGTTTTCAATAGAGTCCCTTCGGAGGTTCACGGCCAGACCATTTTCAATAATGACTTTGTCAATACACCGAACTGGCTCTCGATTGAGTTCCGGATAGGTGGCGGAGAGTTCATCGATCCCTTTGATCAGACAATACTCAGCTACCGCCAGAACCTCAATCTGCGTAACGGCCTAATGGAACGTGAGCTTGTTATTCAGGATAACCTCGGAAGAATAACCAGCATCCACACCCGCAGATTTGCAAGCATGGATGATCCGCACAAGTGTGCTCTGACGTTCACGCTGAAGCCGGTCAACTACAGTGCTGAAATTGAGTTCCGGTCGGCGATCGACGGACGGGTGAAAAACAAGAATGTTGCGCGTTATAATGGACTCACAAACGACCATCTAGAGCATATCCAAAGCAGTAGTGAAAATGGGATAATATTGCTTAATGTCGAAACCAATGTTTCGCATTACGGCATTGTAACCGCTGCAAGAACAAGGGTTTTGAGCCATGGAAAACTTTTGAAAATCGAGCGTTCAACAATCAGTGATTCACGATATATCGGTGAGTCGTTCAAGCTGGGGCTGACTCCCAGCAAAAGTTGCACCATTGAAAAACTTGTCTCTATACATACAACACTCGACCAGAAAAGTACCGATCCGGTAAGAGCTGCTCGACAATCTCTTGAAAGCGAGGAATCTTTCGATTCCCTGTTCAAGACGCATGCTGAAGCATGGGAAAAAATATGGGATAAAGCTGACATTGTTATTGAAGGTGACCGGTTCAGCCAGAAAGCGCTCAGACTGCACACCTATCACATGATGTGCACAGCATCGCCGCACAATGCATCCATTGACGCCGGCATGCCCGCGCGCGGTCTTAACGGCGAGGCTTACCGTGGTCATATATTCTGGGATGAAATTTTTATTCTGCCGTTTTTCAACCGTCATTTCCCGGACATTTCAAAAGCTCTCCTGATGTACCGCTACAACCGGCTTGATGCAGCCCGGGAGTATGCGCGTGACAACGGGTACAAGGGAGCCATGTTCCCCTGGCAGACTGCCGACGATGGCCGTGAGGATACACAGATCCTTCATTTCAATCCAAAAAGCGGCTCATGGGGTCCGGACCTCAGCCGACTGCAGCGACATGTTTCGATAGCTGTATTCTATAATACCTGGCGCTACATTTACGACACAGATGACACTCAGTTCCTTAATGAATATGGAGCGGAGCTGATGTTTGAAATTGCAAGATTCTGGGCATCCATTGCCACATATTCACCTGACACCAAAAAGTATCATATCGAAGGCGTAATGGGCCCTGACGAATTTCATGAAGCCGTGCCTGATAGTGGAAAAGAGGGATTGAAAGATAATTCCTACACCAATATTATGGCGGTCTGGCTTTTTGAAAAAGCGGCTGAAATCGGTGAAAAAATAGACCCGACCATTCTCCGGCACTTGATTTCAAAAATCCATCTCGGGTTTGATGAACTGAAGCACTGGATCGATATCAGCAGAAACATGAATATCCTCATTGATGGTGATGGTGTCCTTGAGCAGTTCGAAGGCTACAAGAGTCTCAAAGAACTTGACTGGACTCACTATCGTTCCCGGTATGGCAATATTCACCGAATGGACAGAATCCTGAAAGCCGAGGGAACGACACCTGATCTTTACAAGGTTGCCAAACAACCTGATGTCCTGATGACATTCTATACGCTTTCACCAGGTGAAGTGGCGGAACTTCTGGAAAAAATCGGCTATAAAATCCCTGACGACAAGACTCTTGTCAGGAATAATTATGCTTTCTACGAACCAAGAACAAGCCATGGCTCAACGCTGAGCAAGGTGGTTCACAGCATCATCTCCAGTTATCTTCATGATGGTCATGAGATGGCATGGAAATGGTTTTCAGAAGCTCTGAAAAGTGATATTGAGGACACTCAGGGCGGCACAACCCAGGAAGGTATTCATTGCGGCGTTATGACGGGAACACTGGATACGGTTATCCGGTATTTCGCAGGCATCTCGTTCTACAATGAAAAGCTTAATGTGCACCCCAACAGGCCGGCTCACTGGAAAAAGCTCACTCTAAGCATCTGTTTCCGAAAAAACCGCTATGAAATCACCATTGCAGAGAACGATATCATTATAACTCTGCTCGAAGCTGAGGGAGATGAAGCCCCTGCATGCATTGCAGGAGTCCATCTAACGCTGAAAAAGGAAGTTGCCTATCACTCGGCGTCTGTCTGAACTCCCGTAATGGCTATCGCGATGCCTTCATTTTTTGTATTTTTGCGGTTATAACTTATTATTGTTTTTTTGCATCATTTTTTGTTTACCCATTCGATATCTCTTTATGCGCCTGTCTAATTTTCGATACACCCTGCCAAAAAGCAAAATAGCCGAAGAACCATCCGTACCGAGAGATCAGTGCAAAATGATGGTACTGAACCGGCGAAAAAAAGACATTGAGCATAAAGTTTTCGAAGATATTGCATCCTATTTCAAGAAGGGTGATCTGCTTGTTTTAAACAACAGTCGGGTTTTTCCTGCTAAAATATTCGGGCAGAAGGAGAAAACAGATGCAAAAATAGAGGTATTCCTGCTGAGAGTCCTGAACAAGGAAGCGGGACTTTGGGATGTGCTCGTCGATCCGGCAAGAAAAGTACGGGTAGGAAACAAAATTTATTTCGAAGAAGATGTGGTTGCCGAAGTAGTTGACAATACTACTTCCCGTGGAAGAACCATCAGATTTCTCAATCCTGACATTGATGTGTTCAGTCTTGTTGAAAGAATCGGCACAATTCCCCTGCCCCCCTATTTTACCCGTTCTCCCATTGCTTCTGACAAGGAAAACTACCAGACTGTCTATGCGAGCCAGACTGGTGCTGTTGTCGCACCTATGGCAGGGCTGCATTTCACCATGCCGCTCCTTCAGAAAATCCAGAAGCTCGGGGTGAAAATTCTGCCGATAACCCTTCATCCGAGTTTGAGTACTTTTAATGCCATTGAAGTCGAAGACGTTTCGAAGCACAAAATGGATTCGGAATATTTCAATATTCCCTACCAGACGGCAATGGAAATCAATGAAACCAAGCTCAACAAAACAGGACGGATCATTGCGGTCGGAACAACGACATGCCGGGTTCTTGAAGCCAATGCTACGGTTGACGGAAAAATAAAGTTCGGAAGAGGCTGGACAGACAAGTTCATCTATCCACCATACCAATTCAAGGTTACCGATGCTCTTGTCACCAATTTCCAGCTCCCTGAAACAACGCTGCTTATGGCAGTCAGTGCATTTGCCGAACACCGGCTCCTTATGGAAGCCTATAAAACAGCACTGAAAGAAGATTACCGCTTTCTGGCATACGGAGATGCCATGTTTATTTATTAAACCCCCGACGGGATTGACAATCTCACTATGAATGCCATTGCCATTATTGCAGCAAGCGGTATCGGAAAACGAATGCAGCTCAAGAACGGGCAGAGTAAACAGCTGCTTGAAATTGCAGGATTTCCTGTTGTTCATCATACCTTAAAGGCATTTCAGGCAGCCTCGTCAGTCAGAGCCATCTACATAGCTACAAAAGAGGAAAACATAGCAACACTGGAGGGTATGGCGGCTTCAGCGGGCTTCAGTAAGGTGCAGGCAGTTATCGAGGGCGGCAAAGAGCGTCAGGATTCGGTAAACAACTGCATCAAGGCTATTGAGCATGAAATACGCTCGTCCGGCAACGTTCCTGATACGATTCTTGTTCATGATGGAGCCCGTCCGTTTATCCAGCCTGAAGAAATCGACGAAATTGCACGCCTTTCACTGGAGTTTGGAGCCTGTGTCCCGGCAACAAGACCAAAGGATACAATCAAGTATATCGGATCCAATCCTGACTTTTTCGGAGAAACGCCTGATCGCAGCCGGCTGCTTCAGGTACAGACACCTCAGGGTTTTCAAAGCAGGCTTCTCATTCAGGCCCACGAACAGGCTGAGCTTGAACGCTGGTATGCAACAGATGATGCCGCACTGGTAGAACGTTTTTTTCCTGAACAGCCCATAAAAATTTTTGAAATGGGTTATCACAATATAAAAATCACAACCCCCGAAGATATCCCCGTTGCCGAAGCCATCTTCAGTCAAAAGGCATCATGGTCTTAACACGCTGAAAAAGAACAAATAAAAGTTTTTCATAGCTTGTTTATTCCTCTGTGCTATGGTATATTTTCAGCCCGGAAAAAAGGTGAGGTAGCTCAGTTGGTTAGAGCACAGGATTCATAACCCTGAGGTCGAGGGTTCAACTCCCTCTCTCACCACCCTTAAAAAAGCGGGTGTAACTCAGTTGGTAGAGTGTTTGCTTCCCAAGCAAAATGTCGCGAGTTCGAATCTCGTCACCCGCTCTTTTGTGGATATAATTCTTTCTTGTGGACACATTGCCTCTCATGACTCAATCATCTATTTTCTTTTCCCCGGTCAGTGTTGAGGATATCAACACCACGCAAATCATAGATGGCCAGATGGCCCGACATCTTGGCATTGAAATGACCGAAATCGGACCGGATTTCATGACGGCAAAAATGCCGGTCGACCACCGTACAATCCAGCGTATCGGAATTCTGCATGGAGGAGCCTCACTGGCTCTGGCTGAAACGGTGGGAAGTATTGCCGCATCATACTGTGTCGATAGAGAGTCGTACTACATTGTGGGGCAGGAGATAAACGCCAACCATATTCGTCCGGTAAGGACAGGATTTGTCTATGCCACTGCTACTCCCCTTCACCTCGGAAAAAGCTCTCAGGTATGGGATATCAAGGTGAGAAATGAAGAGGGGAAACTGACCTGTGTCAGCCGCTTTACAGTTGCTGTCCTGAAAAAAGAGCAGTGAGATAAATTTTGCATTTCCATTCGCTGTCTTTTCTTGCCCTTCAGGGTTTATCTGGAATGGAGCGCTCAAGTAATCCCGCCTTTTGTCATCCCGAAACGCAGTGAGGGATCTCTCTTCTCTCCTCACACCCCGCCAACATCATCATTTTATACGTCCTATAGGTCCCATTTGTCCTATATGTCCTATTCCTCTTGTTATCTATTGAGTTGAAACCAAGGTTCTCAACCAGGCGGTCAGGCGCAACATGGAACGTTTCCCAAGTTTATCCTTGAAAAATCATAAGGATATAGTCAAAAAAAAGGCGACCATTTGAAGGCCACCTTTTCCTGAGTTCAACTGAAGTATTGAAAGACTCTGCTCCCAAACTTATTTTTTCTCTGCTTCCTTTTTCGGCAATTCTACCTTGAGATGCAGCTCCCGAAGCTGTGCCGGGGTCACTTCTGATGGAGAGGACATCATGAGATCCTGTGCCTGCTGATTCATAGGGAACGCAATGACTTCACGAATGTTCTGCTCGTCCCGCAAAATCATGACAAGCCGGTCAAGGCCTGGAGCGATTCCTCCGTGGGGTGGAGCTCCAAGTTTGAATGCCTCAATCATGTGGCCAAATCGCTCATCAACCTCTTCCTTTGCATAGCCGGCAATCCCGAAAGCCTTGTACATGATATCGGGCCTGTGGTTACGGATGGCTCCACTTGAAAGTTCGATGCCATTACAGACAATATCATACTGATAGGCGAGAATATCGAGAGGCTGCATGGTTTCGAGCGCCTCCATCTCACCCTGCGGCATTGAGAAGGGATTGTGTGAAAAGTCTATCTTTTTTGCTTCTTCGTTGTATTCATACATCGGAAAGTCGACAATCCAGCAGAACGAAAGTTCGTCTTTGTCAAGGGTAAAGATATCTGCGAAATAGGTCCTCATCCCTCCCATAATCTTGCAGGTCGAAGCCCATTTGCCTGCTCCGAAAAAGACGACATCGCCAGTTTCAACCCCAAGGTTTTCTTTGAGATGTGTAAGATCGTCTTCAGAAAGGAACTTGACGAGAGGTCCTTTTGGTCCCTCCTCCCTATACTGTATATAAGCCAGACCTCCGGAACCAAGCTCCTTTGCCCTTTTTTCAGCCTTGTCGAAAAACATCCTCGATTCATTAGCTCGACCCTTGAGTACAAGCGCTTTCACGCATGACCCCTCTTTGGTATTATTTGCAAACACCTTGAATCCTGAATTAACAAAAAGCGAAGTAACATCAGCGATTTCAAGAGGAATTCTCAAGTCGGGTTTATCTGTCCCGAAACGGTTCATGACCTCTTTATAACTGATCCTCGGGAATGGAAACTGCGAAATACGCTTTTCACTCATAGTCCGGGTCAAATGCTCAATCAAGCCTTCGAGAATGGCAAAAAGATCATCCTGCTCAATAAAAGCCATTTCCATATCAAGCTGATAAAACTCACCGGGACTGCGATCTGCGCGGGCATCTTCATCACGAAAGCATGGCGCAATCTGGAAATAACGTGGAAAGCCGGATACCATAAGCAGTTGCTTAAACTGCTGGGGAGCCTGCGGGAGTGCATAAAATTTGCCTGGATGAAGGCGGCTTGGAACAAGAAAGTCTCTTGCTCCCTCAGGAGAGCTTGAGGTAAGAATCGGTGTCTGTATTTCAATAAATCCCCTCTCTTCAAGATAGCGACGAACAGCAGCAGTCAGTCGGCTGCGAAAAATGATATTCTCATGGATTTTTTCACGACGCAGATCAATAAAGCGGTACTTCAGGCGGAGCTCCTCCGACGTTTGCACCTCATCAGCTACGGGAAAAGGCAACGGCTGTGCGTTGCTTTCAACAGTGATCTTGCTGACCACAACCTCAATTTCACCTGATGCCAAGCGAGGATTAATTGCACCGGGAGCGCGAAGGACTACGATACCCTCTATTCTGATCACCGATTCAATATGCAGCTGTTCGGCTTTTGCAAACAAATCCTGATGTTCAGGCTGGATAACAAGCTGACTGATACCGGTATGATCTCTCAAATCTATGAAAATCAACCCGCCATGATCCCTTTTTCTATGAACCCATCCTGCGAGCTTCACTGAGGTATTCTCAAGCTCCGGACTTAATAAGCCGCAATAATCAGAGCGGAACCGGTTTTTTAGAGTCTCGGTGCTACATGCAGCTTTACTCATATTGTTCTATCGTCCTTTGGCATTAAAAAATTGAACCCCGAATGAAAACCCTGAATATGTAGAATTTTTAATAATTTATAAAACACCTTGAACCTCTCAGTAAACAAGTTCTCCCCCGAATTCCGTTATTAGAAATCTGAGTACTTCATTTTTCTCAGCGAGTTCCTGAAAAATGGTAAAGACAGTCTTCTCTTTTGTGCATGCATCTTTTTCAGCATCATAGAGAATACGGAGTTTAAGAGGTAAAGCATAAAAATCTGAAACCTCACCCTGAAGAATCGCTACATCCTGTAAAAGCTCTTCGTATGAAAACTTTCTGCAGCATACAATGTCGAGTATCCCGTTTGGGCTGCAGGCTGCAAGTTCACAGGACTGAAGATGCGTTGCCATGAAGTTATGGGTCTTCCTGGAAATATGATCAAGGAACTGGCGCCATTCAACCTTGAGTGAATCAAGATCGGCAACTCTTTCCAGCCCCTCGACACTGCTCTGGCCCTTGTTTTCAGATGCCGCATTCACCCGAGGCTGCTGCACCACTGGATTTGTTGCAAAACCGGAAAGTTTTTTCTGCCATGATCCCAAATCAAGATCCGCTGAACCTGAACGTTTAACGGCGGGAGTCGGAGCTGAAACAGCAGGCACAGATGAAACTGATGGAGATGACGGAACAGATACCGGAAGCTCTTTCAGGGGCTTGTCAGGTACTTTTTTTTTTGAGACTGTTGATCCAGCAGCTGGGGGGCGGAAGAAACAGCATGTACTATATCGATAAGCTTGAGAAGCGCAAGCTCGAAGCGAAACTGATATTCGAACTGAAACTTCAGTTCTTTCTGTGTCAGCAGAAGAAAATCAACCATCTGCATGACCGATAGTGGAGAGAAGTTTTTGGCATCTTGCTGGTATCGCTCACGTATTGCATCCGGCCGTTCAACAAGACGTGCAGAAGAGAGATTCTGCACAACCAGAAAATTCCTCAAATGCTCGATCAGTTTTTCAAGAAAATCCTGCTCGTCATAGCCGTTTCTGATAACAAACTGCGCAACATCAAGCATCTTGGCGGGATTGTGCTCCTTAACAGCATCAGTAACGGCAAACATCTGTTCATCGTCAATGTAGTTCAGCAGTTCGGCAACACCCTGGTAACTGATAGATCCCTCTTGATCATTCTCGGCTGAAAAGGCAATAACCTGATCCAGAATACTCTGTGCATCACGCATCGACCCCTGAGCCTTGCGACCAATGAGCTGCAGGGCATCGCCATCAACTTTTATATGCTCGGCATCACAGATAAGCTGAAGCTGACTCTGGATATCCTCAAGAGGAATACGCTTGAAGTTGAAACGCTGACACCGGGAGGCAATAGTGGCCGGAATCTTATGGAGCTCGGTGGTAGCAAAAATAAAAATAGCATGCGGCGGCGGCTCCTCAAGGGTTTTCAGAAACGCATTGAATGCCGCAATGGAAAGCATGTGCACCTCGTCAATAATATAGACCCTGTACTTGCCTTTCTGAGGGCCATAGCGAACATTTTCCCTAAGCGTACGGATATCATCGACACTGTTATTGGATGCTGCATCGAACTCCGCAATATTGAAACTGGTGCCCGAATCGAAGTCCCGGCAGCTTTCGCACTCACCACACGGTTCAGTAACATTCTGCAGGTATTCCGCGTCCTCCATCATTTTCAGGCAGTTCACCGCCTTTGCAAACACCCTTGCAGCTGTGGTCTTGCCGACTCCACGCAATCCCGAAAAAATATAACCATGCCCTACCCTTCCCATGCGAAGCGAATTCTGTATCGTACGGGTGACGTGCTCCTGTGCGGTAATATCGGCAAACTTTGCAGGTCTGTACTTCCTGGCTATAACCTGATAACTCATAACTGCTCTTGATTATTGTCCTCTAACAAGGTCGCAATGGACATATCCATACTGCTTTTCAGGCACTCGGAAACACCTCTGCTTATCGTCTCCAAATGTACGCTATTACCGCCTGAAATCAGCGAACCGTTTTCATCACCGCTTAATCCCTGCGGCATTATTGCATAGAGATCGAAAAGCGTCTGGGAATAGAGATCACGACTGACAGACAAGTCTCCGTTTGCAGTGACATGGATAAAATTGTTCTGAAGCAGAATATCAATAATTTTTCTCAAGTCGGAAGGTTGTACTGAATGAACCGTCTTCAGAATCTTTTTCATATTAGTCGAGCTGCCGCTCTTTTGAGCGTTCCATATTGACCCGAGTATGGAAAGAATCACAGGAACACCACGCAATGGACTGAATGGTTCAGCCATAACTCCAAGCGGCTTCAGGGCTCCGAGACAAAAAACAAATTCCGCGCCTGTCAACACAACAACCCAACCGAGATAAATCCAGAAAAACAGCATCGGAATCACCGATAATGCGCCGTAAATATGCTCGAAAGTGGAAATATGAGTGACATAAAAGACAAACCATATTTTTGAGAGCTCAAACAGCACTGCTGCCAGGAATCCGCCGGACATGGCATGAACAAACCTGACCCGACGATTCGGCACAAGCATGTAAAGCAGGAAAAAAGCAAAAATCGAATTGATGAAGGGAAGATACGAGAGAAGCCTGGTTTTCAGTTCGAGCAGAGGGCCTTCGGTAAACACGGTATACCAGACATAGGAGCTTGCCGCCAGACTGCTGCCGATAAGCACCGGTCCCAACGTCAATACTGTCCAATAGAGGGTAAAACCCTGCAATGCCTTTCGGGGAGCATGTACCTCCCATATTTCATTCAGGGTATGGTCGACAGTCGAAATAAGAAATAGCGCAATAATAAACAAAAACACCCCGCCAAGAAGAGGGACGCTCGCTGTCTTGCCGATAAAATCGGTGAGGTATTGATGGAGCAGGGCTCCGGAAGCAGGCATGAAATTCTGAACAAGAAAGTCTTCAATCGAGCGTTTGAACGGAGCAAATACAGTGAATACACTCAATATGGAAAGAATAACTGCTAGCAGCCTGTCGGATTA
>SESF01016314.1_pt1 | contig 116562 bp, 113 predicted proteins | sample 3171521 | NCBI WGS metagenome assembly SESF01 (sample SAMN10866945, study PRJNA518727) | freshwater metagenome | biome: subpolar coniferous forest; feature: holomictic lake; material: water; isolation source: holomictic Lake 227, 6 m and 8 m depth | place: Canada: near Kenora, Ontario | collected...
ATCAGACGGTCGTCGGTTCGAGTCCGACTGCTGGCTCTCTGTAAATCAAGGACTTACGCAAGTCCTTCGGGGTAGAGAAAATCGCTCTTAGCCAAATCTTGGCCACTTTTTCAGTTCCGAATCGTTCATTTATGCCCCGATTTTCTGGAGCTACACCAATTTTGGGAACAGTATTTTCAAGGCAGCTTGGCTGGTTCGCTCCCTTTTCACCGCGGCAATTTGCCGCCATTCTCCCACTCTTGGCCACTTTCTTGGCCAAATCTCCCGGAAGCTGGGCCGCTGGTGCCCAGCTTCGCAAACACTCGCGGCGAACCTCGATGTAGAACCGAGGCTGCGGAGCTTGGTTAAAATCCGGCCTGTATTTCATGGTATGAAGAGGACCACTGAAACCACCGCCGTTACCGCCACCCCTGCAAGCAAACTCATTTCCCGCCGTCAATTAGCGGCTCGCTGGGGCTGTTGTGTTGAGAGCATCAAACGCCGCCAACGGGCGGGGCTGCTGCACCCAATTTATCTGTCTTCCCGGATGCTCCGGTATTCCCTGCAGAACGTCGAAGAGATTGAGGCTGACGCTTCATAGGGACAAGGGGGCAATCAGCCACCAATTCCGCCCCTGTATCTGTTATGCGACCGCGGCCATCAAGCCGCGGCATCCCCCGCATAACCCTTATGGACATCAAAGCCTTTCACGCTCGGAAACGAATCATAGAGGACGTCATCTTGGTCGTCCTCGTATTCGTGCTCCTCCACGTGCTATCGAACCAATCCGCTACTCCGAATACCGGGCATGCAGCTCCGTCAGCTTCTGCTCCATCGCGGCAGCTTCCCCAATAAAGCCGCGGAGGAGGATTTCCAAGGCGGGCTGTCCGTCGCAGGCGGCTTGGTAGGCCGCCCGAAGGTCTTGGGTCAGGAGGTTGGCGGTTTGGGTGGCCTTGGTCAGTTGTTCCAGTTGTTCGGGTTCAAGTTGCATAATGGTAGGTTTTCGTAGCAGGTTCCTTTTGCATCAGCCAGCCTCAACGGGTCAGGGCTTGCGCTTCCTCCCCAGGCAAGGCTAGCGGACTGACCGCCAATCGAGGCTCGGGTTGCACCTCCACTCGGTCCCGCACGGGAACCCTCATCCGCCGGGGTTGGAGCGGGGGCGTGGTGAACCGAATGTCGGTTTCAGCGAGGCGAGACGTGGCGGCGATGCCGTTGATCAGCACCAGAATCCCGAGGGCCGGGAAAATCAGGCAGGCGGAGTGGCCGAAAGTTAGGATGCCTTCAACCAGCAGCGTGAAGCCCACCGCCTTGAAGCGGTCTGCAAATACCGCCCGCCCCCACTGATAGACGGTTTTGGCACTATAGGCCAAGCCCCCGAGCACGAGGCAGTGGGCGAAGACGATAGGTTGCCCGCCCACCTCGAAGAGCGGCGTGGACGTCTGCGCTTCCTGGTGCATCAGCCAATACACCGAGAACGGGATATACCCGCCAAGGAGGATGCCGCCAAGCAGGGCGACCTTGTTGTTAGCCGCGGTGCGGACTTCCTTGAGGATCATCGGCACCTTGCCTCTTGCCGCCCGAGGGGCGCGAATGCGAGCAGGTTTTTTCATATAGCGAGATACTTAGCCGGTTGGCGGGCGTAGCTGCTTACTTTCGGGGGAGCCCAGGCTGTGGCGCAAATCCAGCCAATGGGTTGCGCCGTCCGCGGTGGCGGCGTAAAACTGCCCAGTCTGCAGGCTAGCGAACCGGTTATCTGGGACTACCGGAGCTTCGTTTGGCACCGTGTCGGTTACGAACGCCCGAAAGGCTTCGCCGCCATGCCAGACCGGAGCCCGCTGCACCCCTCCCTCTTCCTGCCGCCCACAAGCGAAGGCCGCCATACGGTTCGTAAGCGTGTCCCCGTTGCGCCCGAATACCTTGGTTCGGCAGTTCGCCACCAGGGCGGCCAGTTTGGAGTCGTTTTGCAGCACCCCACTCAACAGCGAGAGGGATTGAGTCGCCAGCAGCACGGTAATGCCGTGTTCCCGGCATTGAGCCAGCATCAGGTCTTCGCCCCCCGTGCGGCCCGCGGATACGAGGTTTTGGAACTCATCAATCACCACCAACACCGGGCGTTCGCAGAGGGCCTCGCCGTTGCACAACGCCGCATTTCGCCCCAGCAGGCGACCGAACAGCGCCAACTTGAGGGCCAATAGCACCGGGAGCGAGGAGTTGCCCCCGTCCGCCAGCGGTAAATCCACCACCAGGATTTTGCCGGTATGGATGATCTCCTCCAAAGTGAGCGGGCTGTCGCTCATTCCTGGGCCAGAGCCGAACAAATAGCGGCTGGGTTCCGCGGTCTTGAAGGTGTCGAGCACGCCTCGAATGTCTGCGAGAATGGAATATTTGGTCTCGTTCGATAACCGCATAAACTCCAGCACGAGGTTATTCAGCCGCAGCTTGCTATCCTCGGTAAGGGCGGCCTGGAATTGGCCGAGTTTGGTGGAACTCGGATCGAACAATGCGGGCCTCCCGAGATTGACGAGCAATTTAGTCAACTGCTTGGCCACCCTGGGATCACTCGGCCAGTCGGTTCCGTTTGGCAGCACCTTGGCGTATTCCTGCTTAGCCCACACCTCATCCTCCGCCCGCAGGTTTTCGTCCCGATTCAGCCCGAACACCTTGACCTGCTCGGGAGACATACTGCAGCTATACTCAAAGAAGATCTCCATCCGGGCGCGCAAGGTTTCCAACACATCCTCGCTGTCGAGGGCTTGCAGGGCTGGGTTGAGGCGAAGCAAGGCCGAGAATTTCACTTCCAAGTCCAGCAACGCGTGCATGTAGCGGATGCGCTGCCGTTCCCAAAACAGATCGTGCCGCTTACTGTTCAGTTCATCCCCGAGGTGTTGCGAGAACTCCTCCACAAACCGAACGGTCGCCCCATTCACTTCCGCGGTCGAACGCCAGTTTGGGCGGTGGAACAGCGAAACCCAGACTGGCGAATCGTGCGAGACCATCACCACGTCCCGCTTGCGGTCCTTGCTCAGGCCCGCCAGAAACTGGTCGTGCGGGCGGCCTTTCAAGGAAAAATAGACAATGGCGGCTTTCTGCTTCGGGCGGGTGTCTTTCAAGAGGGCGAACTGCGTAGCCAGGGGATTGACGACACTGACCGTTTTGCCGCTCCCCGTCATCCCGCAGACCAGGAGCCCGCCGCACAGTTGCTCCACCGGGAGGCTAAGCCCCCCAAGGTCGATGTTTAGCTTCGAGAGCGTGGAACTAAGTTGCTGGCTCATATCAAACCTCCTTTCCGAATCGGCCCCTCGGGACTGGGCGGGAGTGGTGGGGACGAACCCTGTTCCAAAGCAGGCAGGTGTTCAAGGTGGGCGCAGTCCAGTAGGTAAAGTTCCTGAAGCTCCGCGGGCCGCACCTGGCGGTTAAGAATGCTCGGCAGGTCCACGTGCTCGGCCATAACTTCGAGGCAAGCCTGATAGGCCGTTTCGTGCACCATCCCTTCCACGGTCTGCACCTGAGTGGCTTCGCTCCCCTCGGCGGGTTGCAGCAAATACCGTTCCGGCACAAACACACAGGCGGAAGGCCGCAAATCCCGCAAGGGGCTGGCTCCCAACCAAAGGGCGAAGTCTGCCCCGAGCAGATTGCACAGTGAGGAGATCGCGACCTCGGTTCGGGTTTGGTTAAGCAAGTCCAGGTAGGCCAGCACCGCATCCGGCGGCGTGCCCCCCTGACCAATGAGCACGATCAGGATCTTGTCAGGCTGGGTTTCCAGCAAGGCGTCCAGTTGCGCATGACAAAGGGCGTGATCCGCCGCCCCCGTCCTCAAATAGAATTTTTGCAGCATAACGAAGATACTGTTGGTTTGAAGCTGCGGCGGGTTGCCGCGGCCCCCTGCAATTCAAGCAGGCTTAACGCTCGTGGGTGAGCGTTGGGCTTGATTGAGTAGGCAGGAGCCAAACAGGGCTTCGGGTCGGGATCGGGTTGCAAAGAACGACCGACCAGCAGAGTTGCCCCCGCGGCCGGTGAGTCGCCAGTATAGCGAACTCGCATCTTCCCCTCCAGCGAATTCAAACCGCCTGGCTGCGGGTGAACCAGCTTCGCCTAGCAGCTTGGCTTTCGGATCTGGTTGATATAAACCTCCTACTCAATGGCCTTACCTCACGCTCGTTCCAACCCAGCCCTTTGGATTCAGGGGCTGGTTTTGCTGCTTCTCGCCTATCCGGTGGCCGCGGTCGAACTTGGCAACACCCGGCCAGAAGTGCTGGCGAAGCACGGGGCTCCCCGGGTTGAGACGGCTGAGGGGTGCGTGTATCAGTGGGCGGATTGGACTTTATCGGTCGGGTTTGCAGACGGGGTGGTTCGTCGGCTGACCTATACGAAAGCGGCCCCGCTGAGTGAAGCGGACTTACAAGGAGTGTTGGTTGCGAACGGTGGAGCGACTGCCTGGACCAAACCGAGGGAGGGGCTGTGGCTCCGAACCGACGGAGCCAGGGCGCAGTTAATTCAACCCCAGAGTTTGGTGCTGGAACCCGCAGCCCCAAGGCTTGCGCCGGCTCAGGCTGCTCCTCCGCTGATTGCTCCGCCTAAACCTATTCCTGCTGCCGCCCCGAGGGTGAACCCAATACCCGCCCATACGCAGCCGCCTTTGCCTATTCAGCCTTGGCAGAAGCCGCTAAACTGGTGGCCATTGCTGCTCTTGGCCGTTTGCGCCAAGTATCTGACCAAACGGCCCGCCCCGACTCGGTGGTTCGGCCCATCAGACGCTATCCCACCCGCGGCCAGTTCCTCGGAGTTTGGCCAGGCTCCCACCATGGACACCGTATCCTGGGCGCAATTTGAGTTAGTCGTGGCAGAGGGCTACCGGCGGCAAGGGTATGAAGTCGAATTCACGGCGGGCCTGGGCGCAGATGGCGGAATTGATGTCAAACTCACCCGAGCGGGCGAAACCGTGCTGGTGCAGTGCAAGCAATGGAAAAGTTTCAAGATTAACGTCAAAGAAGTTCGGGCCTTCTATGGGGTGCTCGTATCCGAAGGGGCTCAACGGGGGATCTTCGTCAGCCTGGGCGAATACACCCGAGATTGCCGAGCCTTTGCCGAAGGGAAGCCGATTGAGTTGTTGAGCCGGGCGGACCTCCAGCAAATGGTAGCCGCAGTCGAGGCCCCAGGCGAAAACTTGTGGGATTACGAGCGTTGGTTGCCGACGTTTGTGGCCGCGGCCCGCATCCCCACTCCGAACTGTCCGAAGTGCGGGCGGGCAATGACCCTTCGCCAGTCGGACCGCAAGCCGCCCTTCTGGGGCTGTTCGGCTTATCCCCGCTGCCGCGGCAAACGGGATGCCCGGTTGGAATTGTTGCCGTTCCAATCCCAGTACGGCGGCTAGACAAACCCGGGCGGGTTGGATAAACCAAAGCTATGAACGTCGCTGGATTGCTCCTTCTTGCCTGTGCCCTGACCACCCCCGCCTTTGCCCGACTCGGCGATACCAGGGATCAAGCCTTCCAGCGCTATGGCGCGCCGAAGCAAACCGAACCGCCCAAATACGGGGCACCGTTGCTGGAAGGGGCAAAGGAACTCACGTTTGAGTATAAGGGGTGGAAAATCCGCTGTTCGTTGCTGATGGCCACCGATGGGGTGAGCTACGTCGTGCGAGAGGAATACACGAAGCTGTTAAAGCCAAACGTCTCGCTGCAAATCAGCGAGGACGAGCGCAAGGCGATCCTGGAAGGTGAAGGCGGGTTGGCAAACTGGGCCGTGCAGAAACCCGGTATAGGGAACCCGCTTCAACTGCTGCCGAAACCGGTGTGCGGATTGATAGGCCCGAGTTGGGTGCGGGCGGCGGACTCCGCCGTTGCCGTGCTCGCCCTGGGCGGCGCACCGTTCCGCTTTGAGTTGCCGCAAGCGTCGAAATACGAGCAGGAACTGAAGGCCATCAAGGCCCAGCAAACCAAGGCCGCAGTGCCGAAGTTCTGATTTTCGTGCCTACCAAAGCTCAATTGATTGCGTTTGCGGTGGAGCAGGCCAAGGCCGCCGAAGCCTTTGGGTTCACCCGGAACGAAGCTTGCCGGAATCTAAAGACGGCCCTGTATCAATACTGGCAAAACAAGACGCTCGGGCTTCACGGCCAAGCCCAGAAAAGCAAGATGCTCCGTTCGCTGGCCGCGGTGGGCCTACCGCTGAGTGAGTGCACCGTAGAACACGCGGTGCCGCTGATGACAATTGTGAACCTGCTGATGAAGCTGGCCCCGCTCACCGAGGAAGCAGTCACGGACCTGCTAACCAGCTATTACCTCGTGCGGTTGGTCACCAAGGCGGAACACGCCAAGCTCAACGCTTCTGGGCTCTGCTCTACTATGCCCAAGGATTGGGATGGGATAGACGTATTCGCCCGCTACGCCGCGGTGGGAATCCAACTGTGCCCTGAACCCTCGGGGGCTACTTCCAGCCTTGTTGCTCGATCAGCTTCTGTAGGGCCGCAAGCCGGGCCGCGGCCTTGTCCGTGAACTCCGACTCGAACAAAGGCTTTTCATCCACCCCATCCAGGCGTTGGATTTGGACGGTTAAGGTCAGGGCGCGGTCTTGGGATACCTTGCCCCACTCGCTGAACATATTCGGGCTGAGTTTGAGGTTCTGGACTTCGCCTGTTTTAAGGCCGCCCTTAACAGTGTAGTTAAACTCCTGATCCAGCAACGGGGTAACCCGGTCTGGTACGGTAAGCACCCCGCGGGCATAAAACCGGGTAACGGGCTGGGCGGTGTTGTTGCGCACCACCACGTCAATCACGGGCTTTTTCATGAACCCGTCCTGAGCAAAATAGAAGCGGGCTTGGTCCACTACGAACTTGGCAATTGCCGCTTTAGCAGCTGCCGCGTCGGCTTGCTGCTTCAGGAGCATATCGCGTTCTGCTTTTGCGGCCACCTCCACCGCGGTCTTCCGCCAGTCCGCTTCAGCCTTGGTTCTGGCTTCCAGCTTTGCGGTAACTTTGGGGGCTTCGTCATAGTCCACCAACGCCATCAGAGTTTCGAGCCTACCCACCTCGGCTTCGCTTAGCCGCTCCCCAGTGAAGCACTTCCCATTCGCCCCATCCAACCGCACGGGCCTGGCAATGAAAATGGTATCGGTCCGCTCCGTAGGAGCCTTAGCCCAGTCGCCGAACATATTCGGGGTTAACTTCCAAACCGCGGCTTCGCCCGCTTCGAGCCCACCGGCAATCGAGTAATTAAACGAGGAGTCCACCCACGGCATTTCCCGACCAGGAGTGAGCAGCACCGCTTGGAAATATGCCCGAGAGACCGCTTTCCCAGTTCCATTGCGAACGGCCAACTCAATCGAATTCTCAGTTATAAAGCCCGCCGTGGACTTCCCAAAACTGGCTCGCTCTATCACGAACTTGGATAGCAGATCCGGCGATTCTGCATCCAGCTTGGCCCGAAGGGTAGCTAACTCCGCCAGCCGCTCTTCCCGCTCCTGCTGTTTGCGTTGTTCCTCCGCCTTTTTTTGCCGTTCGAGTCTTTCCGTAGCGACGCGCTGGGCTTCCGTAATGATTTCCAAGGCCGTTTTGCCCGATAACTGCGCCTTGGCGTGCTGCTCCAACGCGCCGGTCTGAGCTAAGGCAAACAGGTCTCCCAAGCCGTCCACGTTAGCCAGGGCCAGAGTTTTTAGGGAGTCGTCAAATTCCGTGCGGCGGGCTTCCGGCAACGAGGCCCGAACCTTTTCCAAAGACTCTTTCATTCGCTGGTCGGTGCTCGTATCCACCTTCGGCTTACCGCAGCCAGTCAGCAACAAAGTGAGCGGGAGGAGGAGGAGTAAAAAAGTTCTGGGAGTCATAATCCGTTTTGCCTGTTGGGTTGCGCCTGAAGCCAGAGCGTTGCTGGACCTCAATCGCTTCGCAAATTGGTAAAGAAGGCTCGCGGCTGGGTCAACTGATAAAAGGGGTTGGGCGGGGGCTCCCCTCAAATCCGTCCCTGTATCTGCTGGTATGCTTAAGCCATACTACCAGGATTCCGCGGTTACAATCTACCACGGCGACTGCCGTGAAATCCTGCCAACGCTGGGAAAAGTGGATCTGGTGCTCACCGATCCGCCATACGGCGAGAATACGCACAAACAGGCGAAAACGAACAACAAGAAGGGCTTCGGCATTAAGTTGGTCGAGTTTCAGCCGATTGGACTGCCCGAACTCACTGCCATTTTTACGGCTTGTTCAACGCTTTGCGACCGCTGGCTTATAGCAACGATGGAATGGCGGCATGTCGCCGCAATGGAGACCACGCCCCCAGAGGGGTTAAGATTTTTGCGCTTTGGCGTGTGGGTAAAACAAAACGGGATGCCTCAAATAAGCGGGGATAGACCAGCGCAAGGGTGGGAGGCAATCGCATATATGCACAACGCCGAACATCGGCCTTCCTGGAAGGGCGGTGGGAAGAGCGGGAATTTCGTCACTCGCATTGAGCAGGGCGGACATCCCACAACCAAACCTCAAGCAATCCTCCTACCGCTGGTTGAGCTATTTACGAACCCCGGCGATTTAATCCTCGATCCATTCATGGGCGGCGGATCAACCCTTCGTGCCGCCAAGGATTTGGGCCGCAGAGCCATCGGGATCGAGCTTGATGAGCGGTATTGCGAGTCAGCCGCCAAAAGGATGCTTCAGGAGGTATTGGATTTCGGACCTTAACCCCGCGTAATCCGTCCCTGTATCTGCTGGTATGAGCACCCAGCCGGTAGTCGTCCAATATTGCGAGTTCTTCCTGAAGCAGGAGATGTTTCACATTTATCGCCAGATCACCGCCTTGCGCACCTGGCAACCTCAGATCCTATTCGAGCACCGAGAAGAAGTGGATCGGTTCCCATTCGACCCCACCGCCCTGACCGCCGTCCAAAAACCTCGGACCTATGAACTGGAACGGGTCTGGAACAAACTCCTACGCCGCCCCCGCAACTCCATCACGAACGGAGAGGCCCGGTTGATCTCCCAGGAAATCACCCGCTTGAATGGGAAGGTGCTGCATGTCTATTTCGGTCACGTTGCAAACAAGCTGCTGCCGCTGCTGCGCCGCGCTCCCGTGCCGGTGATTGTGTCTTATCACGGGGCGGATGCAGGCGGGCGATTGAACCGGCCCGATAGCCGCGCCCAATCCCAAGAAGTATTCTCGCTCGCCCGGCTGGTGCTGGCCCGCTCCGCATCCATGGCCCGACGGTTGATTGAAGGCGGTTGCCCGCCCGAAAAAATCCGCATCCACCGCACGGGAGTCCCCATCGAGCAGTTCGAGTTCATCCAGCGCCCGGCTCCTAAGGATGGGGCTTGGCGCTTGTTCCAGGCGTGCCGCCTCATTCCCAAGAAAGGGCTGCATACCACCATCACTGCCTTCGCAGAGTTTGCCCGCACCTTTCCCCGAGCGACTTTGGAAATCGCGGGCTCAGGCGTGCTGCTGCCCGACTTGAAAGCCTTGGCCGAAACCCACGGCGTGGCGGATAAAGTGAGGTTCCCTGGCTTCTTAGCCAAAGCCGACCTGCTCGCCCGGTATGCCGAAGCCCACTTATTCGTGCATCCGAGCGAAGTCGGGCGGGATGGCAATATCGAGGGCGTGCCCAACTCCATGTTGGAAGCTATGGCCACGGGGCTCCCGGTCGCCGCTACTCGGCACGAAGGCATCCCCGAAGCCGTTGAGGATGGGGTGAGCGGGCTGCTGGTGGCCGAAAAGGACGCTGCGGGCCTGGCCGCGGCGTTAAAGCGTCTCGCCTCCGACCCGATTCTGTATGCCTCAATCGCGTTGGCCGGGAGGGCCGCCGTCGTCCGCGGCTTTGAGCAACGGCAACAAGCCGAGGTGCTGGAAGCCTGCTATCGGGAAGCCGCGGGGCGGTAGGTCAGGCCATAGCCACGGGCAATTCCGACCAGCGAGTGGTGAACCCTTGGGATTTCCGCTCCTGCCGCATGCCCCACGGCTGCGCGGTGCCCATAGCTCCATACCGCACCGTGTTCCGCCCCAGCTTTTGATTGAGCTGGTCCACCGCCGCGGTCAACGCCTGCCGTTTGGAATCGTCTGCTGGTGAGTCAAACAACCCCAGTTGCACGGTTCCTTCTGACACCAGTTCCGGCAAGAATACGCCGGTCTTTCGATACTGGTAGCCGCTTCGGTAGATTTGGCGCAGCAACCCCAAGGCCGCGGCCAACAGGGCTGGGGTTTGATTGGTCGGTTGCGAGAGCGTGGTTTGAGCCGCGGGATTGTGTTGCGGCTGGTTCGGCTGAAACGGATTGGTTTGCAAGAACACCTGCACCTGGGTTGCCAGCAGGTGGGAAGCTCGCAGTTTTTCGGCGACGCCCGCGGTGTAGGTAGCCAGAGCAGCTTCCAGTTCGGGGAGTGCCGTAATGGGTTTGCCGAAGGATTTAGCCGAAGCCATGCCCTTTTGCGGGGCGGGAGCTTCCTCCAGGCCCAAGCAGGAGACGCCATTCAACTCCCGCAACATCCGCTCTCCCACTACCCCAAGCTCTTGCCTAGCCCAAGCCGCATCGGCCCGCTGCAAGTCGAGCACGGTATGAATCCCAACCCGGGCGAGCCGCGGAGCCAGGCGGCGACCCACGCCCCAAACCGTCGAAGCAGGCAGGTCGGCCAAGAGGGCCGTTGGATTCGAGGCCGCGGTCAGGTCGAACACGCCTCCCATCCCCGGAGTCTTTTTGGCAATTCGGTTAGCGAGCTTGGCCAGGGTCTTGGTCGAGGCAATGCCGATGCTGACGGGGATCCCGGTCCATTGCCGGACTCGGGCTCGCAATTCCCTAGCCACTGCCTCTCCCTGCCAAGGCTCCAAAGCGCAGAACGCCTCATCAATCGAATAGACTTCAATGTGTTCTGCCAGCGTCCGAATCGTCGCCATCACTCTTGCGGAAAGGTCCCCATACAAGGCGTAGTTCGAGCTTAAGACCTGAACGCCGTGGTGCTTAAAGAACCCTTCGTGCTTAAAGGCGGGAGCCCCCATTTCAATTCCCAACGCCTTGGCCTCTTCACTCCTGGCGATAACGCAGCCGTCGTTATTGCTCAGCACCACCATTGGCTGGTTGTGCAGCCGAGGATTGAACACCCGCTCGCACGAGCAGTAAAAGTTGTTGCAGTCAATTAAGGCAAAGCGGCTCATCGCGCCTGGTGGATAATGAACGTCACCACTCCCCAGATCACGAGGTCTTGGCCTTCGCTGAGGATCACTGGCGGAAACGCCGCATTGGCCGCCTCTAACCGCACCTGCCCATTCCGATGACAGAACCGCTTAACGGTGAAGTCCCCATCCAGCATAGCCACCACGATTTGCTGATCCGCTGGGGAAACGGAGCGATCCACCACCAGAATGTCGCCACTGGTTATCCCCGCCTCGGTCATGCTCTCCCCCCGCACCCGCACAAAGAACGTGGCCGCGGGGTTTCGGACCAGGTGCTCGTTCAGGTCCAGGGTGCGCTCGATATGGTCTTCCGCGGGCGACGGGAACCCGGCTTGCACGGCGGCGGATGCCAACGGGAACCCCTGGGCGGTTCGGGCTTCAAATGGAATGGGCGGATCAACGAGCATAGGGGCAAAAAATAACCCCGCCCGGGCCTTGCGGCAAGTCGGGCGGGGCTGAACATCAGTAGGGGTGCATTCCGCCACCTCTTCGCCGCAAGGGTGTTGGTGGCCGATAATATTTTCGTTCGTCAGCAAACTAAAGGTTGCCGGGGGTAAGAATTCTCGACAAGTCCCATATTAAGATGCTGACTGGTCGCAAGTTCCGAATCTACCCCACCGAGGCCCAAGCGGCAACGCTGGCGCAATGGATCGGCTGTCAGCGAGTGATCCGCAACGCCAAGATCGAAGAGGCTAACTACCTGTGCTGGCTAAAGGGCCGGGCTAAGTTCAACCCTGGCACTCCCGACGAACGGGGCTATGCGCGGTGGCTAAGGGAACACGCCGAACCCGCCCCCGGCCCGGACTGGTATTTCGACCAGACGTATTCCCAGTTCAAGACCGACCTGAACCCGTGGCTGGCCGAAGTGCCTTGCCAGGTGCTGCGTAACGGCGTGGCCCGCGCCAAAACTGCCTTCGTGTGCTACTGGGAGGGGTTAGGCGGTCGCCCAAAGACTCGAGGCCGACAGCCGGAAGAGTCGGTGTTCCTCACCCGAGAACTGTTTCAGGTTAAAGACGGCCAACTCTACCTTGGCACGGCCAAATTCCCGGTGGGCAAAATCAATTGGAAGGCGCATCGGAAGTTCGACCCACCCGCCTGCATCACGATCACCCGCAATGTGGACGGGCCCTGGTTTTGTTCCTTCGCCTTCGAGGACGGGGAGGTGCTTCCCACCAACGAGGACTTGCTGGTTCAACATGCCTTTGTCCCCGTGGAGCGGGTCAACGCCTTTGACCGCGGCGTGGTCATCCCACTGGCTGACAGCGAGGGGCACACCTACGGCCCGACTCCGAAGGAGCGCAAGCGGCTATTGCGCATTGATGCCCGCCTGCAAAAGCAGCAGCGCAAACTGGCTGGGCAACAGCGGGGATCCAAGCGGCGGAAAAAGACCAAGGCGAAGTGCAATAAGCTACGCCGGGCCAAGCGGAATATCACGGAAAACTGGCGACACCAAACCGCCGCCGCGGTCACCCGAACGGAGCCAGGGGAACCCCGTCAGCACGACGTCCTCGTGTTCGAGAATCTGAAACTGGCGAACCTAACAAGGGCTCCTAAACCCGCTCCTCAGACGCCGACCGGAGCCTACCCACCCAATGGAGCCGCCTCCAAAGCGGGCCTCAACGCGGCCCTGCTCGAACTGGGCCTGGGGCGGCTGGCCGAACTCGTGGCTTATAAGGCCCGCCGCCAGGGACTCGCCTTCGTGCGGGTGCCCTGTCATCACTCTTCTCAGGAATGCTCGCACTGCGGGCACACGCACCCGGACAATCGTCCGACGCAAGCCGAGTTTCACTGCCAGGCTTGCGGATTTAGGGCCAACGCTGACTACAACGCCAGCTTGGTGCTCAGAAAACGTGGTTGGGCATTCCTCCAAACCCAGCAACTACCATTTGTGCGCCCGAGGAAATCGGGAGCCCTAAAACGCTCGAAAGGGGTCCTAGCCCCCGCCGAGAAGCCGCCATCTTTAATAGGTGGACGGTAATTTCACGAAGGGTTATTTGATGTGGCCAGCTACGAGCTTGGTCATTTCAAACATAGTGACCTGCTTTTTGCCGTTGAACACTACCTTCAACGCGGCGTCGGCGTTGATCAGCGTCTTCTTCTTTTCGTCCTGAAGCTTGTGCTTCTTGATGTAGTCCCAAAGGCCCTTGGTGATTGCACTGCGGGGCTGGGGCGTGGAGCCAACAATCGCGGCCAAAGCTTCATCCGGCTGGACGGGCTTCATCAAGGCGGGGTTGGGTTTGCGGGTGGTGGTGGGTTGCTTGGTGGTTGCCATACGTCCCGTGTATCGGGTTGCCAGGCCGCTGGCGAATCAAAACTGGGGGGTACGCCGCATACGGAAAGGAACTGACTGGGAAGAAAATTGTGACTATCTTGGCTACGAAGTAAGACAGCTACGATTTATGGACCAACAATACGACGTGGTAATTTTTGAGGCGGCTACCCGCACCGTGGACACTGTGGTTGGACGGAATATGCCTTTGGAAGCGGGAGACAGCAACGCCCGCCGCCGTCATAAAACGGTAGCGGACAGGCTCAACGCTGACTTCGGGGCTTGCGTGGTTGAGGCTGGGAGCTATCCCGTTGGCTCCGTGGTGCCGCCCCAAGCAGAGCTTTGAGCTACAAACCCTCGAAGGCCGCTTGCGCTTTCATTACGAATCCAGCGGATTACCAACTCCACCCAGCCTGCAGAATCAGGCTTGGGCTAAGTTCGCCGCCGGTTAATTAAGAGTAAGCCTCTTCCGCCAGAAACTCCATCAGGTCAGGATGCTGCTTCACCAGGTAGCTATGCCAGTTGCTCCAACTGAAATACTTGCCCAAGTGCTGCACCCCAATAAGAGTGATCTCCTTGTCCTCCACCTTCACCGCGGCCTTTCGACCGTAAGTCCGGCCTACCTGTTCGGTCCATTGCATCGGAGTGAACTCCCGCCCAAGGGTTGGCAGGACGGAATTGAAGGTGCAGAACGCCTCAACCCCGATAAACAGGCAGTGGCTGGGTTGCAGCATCCGCAAGAGGTCTAGGAAGATCGGCCACCCCGCCCGAAACTGCTCCTCACTTGGCCGTTCAGGCCCCGCCTCCCGGTTGTAGTGCATGGGGGTTTGGACGAAGTTGTAAAATGCGGTGTCGCTCCAAAGCCGCGGCCGATCCAGGTCATCTGTCTGGAACAACAGCCTGGGCACGTTATCCAGCGTGCGATTGGGCCAGTCCTGATCTATCAGGCACTCAGAGACAATATCCCGGGTGTATTCCCGATACTTCAGGTGGTCAGCCATCAGCGTGTCCAACTGGGCTGGCTCAACGGGCTTTACATAATGGGACTCTCCGACCACCAGCAATCGGCGGTTGGCGGGCCTGGCCAAGAAGTTTTTCCCGACCCAAGGTGCCCAGGTCAGGCCCTGGATTTGACAGAACGCTTCATCGAGGGCGGTGGAACATAATTCGTGTGACATGATGGACTCCGATTGGGGGTTACCGACCGCTGCGGCGGCCCTGCTCTTTACAGTTTTGGTTGTAGGTGACGATCCAAGAACTTTCCTGAGTGGTGAAAGTGTGCCCGCCCGCACCTTTGAACACTTTGCCGGAAGCCGACATGCGGTTAATTTCCCGGCACTGCTCGTTGTAGGTCACAAACCAGGAACCATTCTGCACCACAAAAAAGTCGCTCCCAGATCCGAGCAGTTGCTTCCCCGAACTGCTCGTCCGGTTGATTTCGCGCCCGCTGTCGTCATAAACCACGATCCAAGAGCCGGACACACTAACGTCCGAAATCCCCCTACGCGTCTTCTCCTTGACTTGCTCCGCTGCCGCATGGGCCGCCCCCGCTGCGAGCAACCCGCCGAGTATGCCCCCGGCTACTTTCGGAAACCGTATGCAGAGCCCGACCACCACCACTAAAATAACAATCAGCGTTCCGCCGCCGGATTCGGACTGGTTCGCTGCGGCCGCTTTGCTCGGAGTCGAGGTGGAGCGTTGGGCTGACGATTGCGCTTCGTTCGGCTCCCGTTCGGTGGCAGGGGCTGATTCCATCGGCTCAGGCCGTCGCTGGGCAAGCTGAGCTTGGGCTTGCTCAGCTTGAGCCCGCCGTGCTGCTTGGATGCGCTCTGCCTGAACTTGCGCCGCTCGGGCTTGAGCCGCGGCCAGTTGTTCCTTCGCCGCTTCTACTCCGTTATCTGCCAGCACTTTCAGGGCTTCGGATCGGATAGCCTGGTTGTCATCCGTTGCGGGAGCTTTGAAATACCAGGCTTGCAGCTTGCGAACGGCAGCTTCGTCTCGCTTCGCCGCGGCTTTCGTCCAATACGCCGCGGCTTGGTTCAGGTCCTGCTCGACGTATTTCCCTTCTGCAAGCAGGTTGCCCAAATACAGCATTGAGGGAACGTGCCCCCGCTCCACTGCCCGTTCCAGCAAGGGTATCGCAAGTTTGTAGGCTGCTGGACGGTTCGCTGGAAAACCCTGTTGGTTCCGAGCATAGAGGGGGCCGCCCTCGCCGGTCTTGCCGGTGAGGTAGCATTGCGCCAAATAATATTCAGCCTCAGGTCTTGGCGGCTTCTGCTCCAATTGGCTGAAAGCGCCAGCTTGGCTATAAAGATCGTATTGGCTGTTCCCCACGATTTGGAACAACCGTTCGCTGCTTAGATTCCAGACCTCTGAATCCCCCAAGTGCATGAGTTCGCCGCGGGCAGTTGGGCGGCGGGAGGGAGCCGGCTGGTCATCCACGGGGATGCCGACCACTGGCCCGGCTGGCCGCCTGGTTGGCAGGGCTGCGGTTGGGCTCGGGGTGGTAGCTCCGCCCTCATACAACCGCCTCAATTCCTCGGCCCGGGTTCGCACGACCAATAGGGTGGCGAAGTCTCCACCATAGCCGGGGACTAATGCCGCCCCCGCCTTTTGGTTCTTCTCCTTATAGTCAACCCACGCCCGTTCGGCTTTCACCAGCGCGGTTTTGTCTGACTGCGCCAGCCTGGCTAAACAGGCTTGGTACGCCGAAGTCAGGTCGCGTTCCGCTTCCTCGAGCGCGGTTTGCAACGCCGCCGCATCCGCAGCAGGCGGCCTGATGAACCGCTGAAACTGAGTGCCGCGGTTGACGCACTCCAGGAGGCTATTCGTCAACAGTTCAGACTCCTGCACTCCCGCCTGGCGGGCAGCCGCCTCGGTCTGGTCAGTGAAAACAATCCAAGCCCGCTGGGCCACCCGGAGCGGCTCCTGCTTATTGGCGGGCAGTTGCTTCAGACAAGCGTGGTAGGAATCCGTCAAATACGCTTCCACCTGCTTGGAATCAAGCTGGCCGTTAGGCTGTAGCAAGCGTTCTGGGACGGTCAGGGCAAAGGCGGATACCGCAGGCAGCAACGCCACGGCAACGCACCATAAGCAGGCTAAAAGCCGACTTCTCGGCGATGCGGGCGGGTAGGTCATCTGTTGGGATCTTACTTAGTAGCTCTGGCAATGTGCAAGGCCAGGTTCATTGAACTGAACCTAGGCCGCCAGGTTCGCACGCTGGTAGGGAAAACTTTGTGGCCAAACAAAATCCTTCCCTGCCAGCGACTCCACCTGCTAAGCGGCAAACCCGATCTTAGGTCGCCCGACTTCTTCCAGGTCAGGTTCGGCGAAGATTTCAGCCAGTGAGTAGTCCCGAGCCACCGGTAAGGTGCGGCCCAGCGACTTGGCGAGCCGCAAAGCCGCTGGATATTCGAGCCGACTAAAGACCCGTTGTGAGATCAACCGCCCTGGCCGCAGGAGGGCCTGGTCAATATCCGCGGTTCCGCAGTTGATAGTGCAGATAAGCTGCAACTGGAGGAAGGATGCGAGCATCCCGTCAGAGAGGTTGAGCAAGGCGCTGACATGCTCACTGTTATCCTGCCCCCTCGTCATAATGGCGTCGTCGGAATCTTCCAGAATGACCGCAAACTTCCGTTCTGCATACCGCCGCCGCTGAACGGCCCAAAACCCGATGAACTCTGGCCGGGACAGCACGCTCATGGTGCCAGGCGGGACGAAATAAAAGCGATGGGTGTCTTTCAAGATCCCCATCAAATGGCGCAAGTAAGAGGTCTTACCGGTGCCCGGCGGACCCTCGAGAATGGAAATGCCAGAATCTCGCTGCAGCAGTCGGTCCACATACTGCTGATGCCACTCCAAAAAGCCCCCGCCATAATGCAGGCTCAGGGCCTCGTCTTCCAAGACGGTGGTGCTCTTAAGCGGAACCGACTCAGTGCTGATGTCGTGTTCAGAGGTTCTGATCAACTCGAAGGAACCACCCGAGGGCTCCTCAGGGAGTTGATATTTTGCGGCAAAGTCCACCACCAGCTTTTCGGCCTCCGACGGGAATAGCGAATAGCCAGTAACCATCCCTTGCTCCACATGCAGGAAGGCTTGTGGACCATACTGGAAAATCACGTCATCCCAATTGCCGTTGTCATTGGTGGGCTTGTCTGGCCACAAAACCCGGCTGGAGCGCATCAGCAACGCGGCGTTTTCCGCGGCGGCTCGGGTGAGATCCCACCGGCCCTTGGATCGGCACTGATGAAACTTGGGACCAACGAAGGCCGCGGCAATTGGAATCGGGGGGCAGCGATAGGTGGTGCTAAATGGGCTCGCTTCATTAGAGCCGAACATGGTGGAGACCGTCGGGGCAGGCGGTTCCGCTCCATACCGCGGCTCCTCGGCCGGGCGGCTCGCTTCGTCAGCGAGTCGGTTGACTGGGGTAGATGCGTTCATACGGCCCTGATTAGTTCAGAATTTGAATGTCTCGCAGGACGTTAATGGCGACGGTTTTGTTGTATTCCCGAACCAGACTGCTGACCCGGAATAGGTCTATGAACCACCAGAGGCCGAACCCCCCAATAGTTCCCCAGAAGAGGATATTGAGCCAAACCTTGCCCAGGTAGAAGTAATGGAAGCTGGGAATAGACATCAGCAGCACGAACGCTATCAGGCCGGATTTCTGTCGCTTCCGAAACTCCGCCACAAATGCGGCTTGGTTGATTTCGTCCATGGCGGCGACTTTGCGTTGCACGGCTTGCGGGAGTTGGTTTTGCAGGTTGGCAGGAATTGAGGTCATAATTGGGTTTAGTTGATGAGGTTGGCCGCGGCCCCTCAGCAGGGGCGAGCGATGGGGCAACTTAGCCGGGGTTGCTCCGTATGCCGCAGGGGGGAGTTTGTGGCCAAACTTCATCCCTTGTGACCGGGGGTTGGTTTTGATACTACCAAGCTCACCGATGGACTATCTCTCCCAATGGCTTCGCCGATTCCAACTCTCCCCCGCCAAGTGGCGTGAAGAAATCGGAGCCCATGCGGACGAGTTGCCGTTCATCCAGCCTGAAAGTTCCTTGCCGCTGCTGGAATTCCTATTTGGGGAAGTCCCGACTATCGTTGCCGCTTGCGGCGATCCCGAGACCCGGCTGCTGGCAACCGCCTACGGCTGGTGCTGCTTTACCTTTTGGCAATGCGAGTCAGCGTTCCCAGCCCTGCCGGAAAATTATGCGCGGCAACTCAAAAAGGCCCTGCTGGAACCTCTTGGTCACCGTGCTCCGACCGACCTGTTGCTGGCCCGGATGGTGGCCGAGTTCAATGCTCGGGACGGCCGGTGTGGATTCAACAAGCTGGTGATTGAGGACCCGGCGGTGATTCGGGAAGCCGAAACGATGAACCACCAAGGGGAATACGACATCTACCTCAAAGCCCGAGAGAAATACGATGAATACGTCTATTACTTGGAAGAGTCCCCAGAGTTCGCCGAAGAATGGGAAGCCATTAAGGCGGCCTTTCTCGACTGCATTGAGAACCGCAGCATAATCCGCCGCTCGCCGATTCCAGAGCGGAATTGGGTGCAGGATGACGGGGCTAAGTTCACCACGAGAGCGCAAAGCTTTCAGGCCGTATTCGATTTCTTTTGCTGGAAGTATTTCCTCTGGGGGATGCAAGGCGATACCCCGCTGCTCCTCAAAACCTCAGTAGTCTTCACCCCCCACGGCACTCAAATCTTCGTGCCAGGCTACGTCAGTTTCGACCCGCGGCGGGATCTCAACTATCCCGCCATCACCCGGTTGCACAAGGCTCGGGGCGTCCCTCGGCAAGGGCCTGGCTACTCAATTGGCCGGCAAGAGCACGCCGAACTGGTGAAAAGAGTCACGGAAATGGACGCGGTAGCGAGAGCGAAAGGGCTGAAAGGCACCGCCCGGCACACCTTTATCTGTGATGAGACTGGCTTTCGGGACCAGGACGACTTCCGTCGCCTGAGAGAATTACTGGCCGAAGGCAAACAGCCCTCCAAAAAACGGAAAGGGACAAAGTGAACCGACTTACTCACGCTTGGAGTATTAGCCTGCTGGCCCTCTGTTTGATGGGCAGGACGTTGACCGCCAGCGAACCCGGCACACCCGAACCTGCCGCGGCCACGATTGAGCAGCCCTCAACGCTGGCTCCAGCCGCAACCGAGCCCACCGAACCGCAACCTGACCACCGTTGGGTGCTCTACTGCGGGGCCGGGGTGTTACTTTTGGCGGGGATTGGAACTTCGATGGGGGCGAAAGGCACCCTGGCAATTTATCACGGATGGGGCGACTTCTGGCTATCCGCCTTGCTGCCCGTTGCTATTTGGTATCACGAGGAACCCTATGTGCTATGGGCCGCAGGAGCCCTGCTATTGCTTTCAGTCGAACTGGCTCGGCGCGCGAATCAAAGCCTCCCAAAGGTTATCCTGGTGCTGCCTGCCAAATTCTTGCTGCCAGTTTTGACGCTACTCGCCGGGGTTGTCGCCTTAGGGTCCGCCTCCCGGCTCCTCCGCGGCGAAACTAAAGACGCGAGGGATGCCGCCAGCACGGCGATTGCCGGGGCGGCCTGTGCGGCGGCCTTCTGGTATTTATCCAAACTTATCCGACAGTTGGTCGAAGCCCCGCGGCCACCGCTGCTTGAAGCTGAACCTCAACAGCAACTACCATGATTATCACCAGTATTGATTTTGAGACCGCCAACTATTCCCACGCCAGCATTTGTGCCGCGGGCCTTGCGGTATTTGAGGATGGGAACCTGATTGAGTCCAAGCATTGGCTGGTTCGCCCGCCGAAGGGGCATGGGTGGTTCCGGGAAGACTTTGTGGAATGTCACGGCATTGACTGGTTTGACGTTCGCAACGAACCCGAGTTTCCCGGCATCGCCCCAGAGTTTTTGGCGGGGCTGGCTCGGGCGGATCTGGTAATCGCCCACAATGTCTCGTTCGATATGACGAAACTCCAGGGCACCTTGGAACATTTCGAGTTGCCGCTCCCCTCGTTTGACTACTTCTGCACCCTGGAAGCCTCGCGGAAAGTTTGGCCCGAACTCCCCAGCCACGGGCTTGGGGCACTGGCCGCCCATATCGGCCACCAATTCAAACACCATAATGCGCAGGACGACGCTGAAGCCGCGGGGCGCGTGCTCTACGAATTGGCGCAAACCGCGAACGCCAGCACCATCCGGGATCTGATTTGCCAGCACGGGATAAATGTTGCCCGCTTTGGCGGGGGCGGATAATTGTTACGAATCGCACGCTCCTTATGAATCCAGACGAATTGTTGGAAAAAGTGAAATCCAAGGTATCCGCTTCCATCCGAGCGAAGCTGAACACTCCCGGTATGGCGGACCTCAGAACCTTCTACAAGGTGAAGGAGCACTACGACCCGAAGGATAAAGCCTTGTATGTGGATGGCCGTGCGATGTTCCCGGAAAACGCAGTTGAACGGTGCGTCTCCGGCATAATGAGCCTTGGCTACAATGCCGAATTCAAACCCGCCGTCGTTGACCTATTCCGAATGAGAGCCGCCCTTGGCTTGTATGGGATGACCCCCGAAGAAGCCATCAACTCTATCGTCCATGAACTGGAGTTGATTATTAAGGCCCTCGCTCCCGAGGTGCTCTTTTTCAAGCAAATGCACCAGCAGGTTCAAACCGGGGCGGAGGCAGCCTCAATTTGGGAGCAACTCGAGCGCACTCCAATAGCCTGAGTCTCGGCGTATGCCCCTCTCCCCCGAAGACCAACTCCACGCTGCGGCCGCCGAGGGCTATTTGACCCTGGGCCTATTCGCTGAGGCCGAAGCCTCATTGGCCCTGCTTTCGGCAGCCGCTCAAGCCAGCCCAGAGGTGCTGATGGTCCAGGTGCAACTCTACCAGACGACACGGCAATGGGCCGGTCTGCAGGCCGCGGCAGCGCAGTTGGTGACGCTGGAACCCTTCGATCCCCAATGGGTGATCTCCCTAGCGTTCGCCACTCGGCGGGCTACGTCGATCCCCGACGCCAAGCTGATTTTGGAAGCCGCCATAGGCACTTTTCCCGACGAGCCCCTGATTCCCTACAACCTGGCCTGCTATGAGTGCCAACTGGGGGACGTGCCCGCGGCCAAAAAACTGCTCGAACGGGCGTTGCGGATGCAGCCTAAAATGGGACCTATGGCGTTGGAGGATTCGGACTTGGAGCCGCTTTGGGCGACCTTACAGCACGACTTCTCGAACCCCTGAGAATGGCGTTGACCCGCATTTTGCTACTGAATAACCTTCAGTCCGGCAATGCTTTTCGGAATGACCCAACCCAGGAACAATCGGAATACTCTCAAAGCGGTCTGTGCTTGGTGCGACGCGCTGCTTCGGGATGGCGAGGAGGAGCCCGTAAGCCACGGAATCTGCCCCCGCTGCGCCAGCACGGTTCGGGTTGACCGAACCCCCGATGCCGCTCCCTCCGAAGCCCTACGGCCTCAACTGCCACAACAGCAGGTCGAGGACTCGGACGTCGGTTAAACTTTCAATCGGAAAGGCCGCGGCCAGGCGCTGTTTCAAGCCTGGAAAGCTGGGATGCTGGATTAGACCATTCATCCGTTGGTTGAGGACTTGATAGGTTTCGGCGAACATGGCCAGCCGGTATAAAGGTGGGTCATACAGCTTTGGCACTGCAAGCCCGAGATTAGCTGCAACGACCGAATCATAGACGGCTTGTGCTGGGTGGATAATAGCCACCAACTTGGAGGCAAACGAGGCTTCCACTCGGCCCGTGTGCAGATGTATGGCAGCAAGCACTGGCGGGAAACAGGGCGGTTTGCCTTTCTCTGCCTCCATCAGGCGGAAATAGTGCCCCCGCCAAGCGGCGTCACGGCGAACCCGGTACAGCCCGGTGAATACCCGCTGGAATTCCGAATCCTGACTGACATCGGTCGCCTTCAGGCGAGCCCTCAGAAACGCATAGCGCTCGAAATGGTTCCGCTTTAGCCCAGCCAGCACCCCCGGCAGAGCAGCTTCGAGCCCCTGCATCAGGCGGTCATCTCTGCCAGAAGTGGGCATCAAAACTCTCGTGCAGCATTCAGGTCGAACAGTTCCCCAACCACGTTTTTGTCCCGCGCCTCGTCATATTGAACCAGCTTCCAGCGTTTTGCTTGTTCATAGAACAGAATTGCGGTTCTTCCGTAGCATTGGTGATCAGTAACCGCCTTTTCTAGGGAGTTCTCATCATCATTTATAGCCCGCTTGGTGTCCGCCAGCAGTATCGAGTCTGGCGTTTTCCGCCCATTCAGGCTGATTAAAAAGTCGGGAAAAAACAAATGTCCGTTTGGCAGGACGACGGCAACCGACCATGTTTTCCACGGTGGGTTCCGATGCCACCAATCCACCAAGCCATCCTCAGTATTGTCAAGCCAGTGAGTGAAAGCCATTTCCCAGCCATTCATGTCGGACGGGTAGATGCCGTATAAATTCTTCGGAGAAAGTTCCAGAGGAACATTGCTCACAACCTGCAAGGGGAGTGGGGCGGCGTTCACCACCTCAGTGTATTTTGCGAGGCAAGTCTTCCTTGCTTCCCTTAGCAACTCCGGGAACTGCACCAGAATCAAGTCCAGCGCATATTCAAGCTGTTCCTCATTCTCGGCGAGTTCGTCGCCTTGGGCGCGGTATTCAGCCTTAAGCCGGGCCAATAATTTGTTGTGCAGATCGCGAGGATCAACCGTGCCCATGTTGAACAACATCCGCTGGGCCAGTAACTCCGTTTCCCGCAGGTCTAATTCTGCCTGGATTTTAGTCCGGCTCACTTCTTTATGCTCGAAAACCTCCTGCTCGACCCTCATCAGCGCGACTGCCTGGCGCTTACCCTCTGCTAAAACTGAATTCGAGAGTTGGATTGATTCCGCTATGCCCCCAGCCATACCCTCATCATCCACACCCACGATCATCCGTTGCGTGAGGAAAGTGGATGGAAAACCCGCCTTCAACTTGTACACGTATAGGCCAGTTGATGGGCTCAGGGGCTGCGAGTCGCCGCCTGCCGTTGAAGCAGCAGGCTCAAAGTCAATTCCATCAAACAACGACGGCTGCGGGATGGAGCGAACCTGGTTAGCCTGCAAAGGGGTTCCATCAATGGAAGTCCCTTCTATTTCGACCGGTAATTGCTGCCTTTCCGGTAAAAGATAGGTCTGTCCATTTTTGACGATTTGTAACTGGTTTTCTCCGGCCACCCGAACCACGACCGTGTAAGGAGACACCTTAGCCAATTCCGTTTTAATCTGATTCACCTTCTGGGCCGCCTCGGACAACCCTTTCTGAACCTCGCAATCCGCCAGGAACACATAGGCGTTCTGCAACATAGGGGGGAGTTCACGCCCTTGGCAGCGGCGGTGAACCCGCATAATTCTTCCTACGATTTGGGTGCCGAAATCGGCGTCCACAATGCCCCGCATGGAAACCAGCGTAAAAGCGCGTGGGGCGTCGAACCCCAAGGCCACCGCCATTTTGAAGATGAGAACTTCCTTAGTTTCGTCCACCGCAAGGGCCAGCAAGTCGGCGTCTGGCTCCGCGGCGGTATGCGTGGCGATTTGCTCAGCCCTGAACCCTTGTTCGATTAGCGTAGCCTTAACTCGCTCCACGCTATTCGCCGAGGAATCCACCTGCACCAACATAAGCGGCACCAGGTCAATCCCAGCTGTGCTCAAGCCAGCCTTGATAAGTCGGTGCATTTGACCGCCCTCCCTCAATGCCGTGGTCTCGAAATTAACTCTCTGGGCTTGATCCTGCTCGGTTGCTACAAAGGCGATTGAGCGAACCCCAGGTTTGACCAACCCCTCTGCAACAGCATCATCCCGACTGATGGTGATCGGATGCAGTCGTTGGAACCCTGCAGCCCGCTTGAAAGCCTCTGCGTCTGCGTCGTCGGGTGTGGCAGTGAGCAGCAGAGTGAACTGGGGCCGAAGGGAATCACTGTAAAACTTAAGGGCTTGGGTGCCATGTCCGAAGCCATGGTGGGCTTCGTCCACAATTACCCCAATAGCAAAACCCTCGGTGCGCAATTGCCGAAGCATCCCATCCAACGATGGATTCAGTTCTGAGTCGGTTCGGATTTTCCTACCCTCAGTGTCTTTAGTGGCTACCGCTTGCCAGGTGGAAACCCACACATCACCGCTCCGGGCCTCTACCGCTTGCCGATCTTCCCTCAAACTGCGGATGCGCAGCGTTGGAAATTGGTCACGAAGGGAGGATTCAGTTTGCCCGACCAACCCCTTGAAGGGGGCAAACCAAAACCAGACTACTTTTTCAGTGGTGCTGAACTGGTTAGCAATGTCCCCCGCAATCAGCGTCTTCCCAGAGCCAGTCGGGGCCTTAATCAGAATCCCCCCGTTATGGGAGACAATGGCCTTCCGCTCCACGTCTTTGGTGACTTGCTGCAATTGATTGGCGACATACTGGAAAATCTCCAGGGCATTCGTCACCACTCCTTTTTGAAAGGGTTTCAGATTGATCATGGGTTAATTCCAAATTTCCGCATTAAATGTTGTGGGATGGGGTGGACGGAAACCTCCGCTCCCAAATGCTGGGATACCAATTCTGGTTGCCAGGAATAGATCACGGCATGAGCCAAATCCTGGGTTTTCAAGCCATCCAGCGCCGCCCGATCTGTTTTCGGTAGGTAGATCAAGGGTTCTTCGCAATCTCCCGCCACCCAAAGCGGACCCGATTGAGCCCTGGGGTCAAGCGCGTCTGCGTGGATAAGCTGCAGGGCAATCCAGATCTGGGTATGTTCGAGTTTTCGGAGCACCCGCCCTGGCCGAATCCGCTGCATCGTGAAATAGGCGAAGTCGCCCCCGAGTCCGTCCACGTGCTTCAGTTTGTCCTTCGTGCGATAATCATACCCCTCAACGGCTTTAGTCAGCCGCTGCCTGCAAATAGTGCGGCAAACATTCTGCTCCGGTTCTTTCCGGGTGGCCTCGGTGCTGCTCACCACGATAAACCTCCGATCTCCGCCGTCCTCTGCATTTAAGGCGAGAACCGCATGGCCCGTCGTGCCGGACCCGCCGAAGAAATCCAGCACAATATCATCGGGGCCAGTTACCTGTTTCAGGAGCCCATAAAGTAACCCAAGGGGCTTCGGATAAGGAAAGTCTTTATTGCCGATCATTTGCTGGATGAGCGAAGTGCCCTCGGTCGTGCCGCCCACTTCCAACGAAACCACATCGTCTGGGGCTTCTTCCTTGTCTGATTTCGGGCGAATCCAAGTCGAGAAGGGTTTCTCGCTGCGCTTAAGTTCGCTCAAATGCCGTTTGTAGCGAGGCTTCCCATACCCAATAGTTTTGCCAACCCAAAAGTCCAAATCCGGTACGTCATGGCGCAAGTTGCGCGGGGCGGTGCCCGAATCAATGGCGGCTTCCAATTCCGCCAGGGTTTCATAACAGGCCGTACGGGTGTCGTTCGGCCAGAGGACTTTCTTCTCCCGAATAATCTGCTCCATGGTCTTGGTGCGGATTTTCTGCCCTGGCTTGAGTTTGCTTTCCGAAGCAAACCGCCAGACGTTATCGGGATCCGGGGCATACCAGACATTGGTGGCAGGATTCAGAATTGGGTAGAACGCATCTTTCCGTTGCTTGAAATTGTGCGCCTTTACGAGATTGTCATTGATCCAAACTCCGCGGGGGTCCTCGTCTGGATTGGTGTATAACGCCGTGCTTTTTACAGAACCAGCAAAGGAGAAGCCCTTGTTTGCGTAGCAGAGGACATATTCATGGTCCGTACTGCGAAAGTATTCTTTGGAATCGTTCGCCCCACTTCTGGTTCTCCAAACAAAGGTGCCGACCTTGCGGCCCGGAAACACCTGATCCAAGAGGCAGCCCAGCCGATGAACCTCTTCTTCCCCGATATGCACAAAGATCACCCCGTCCTCCGTGAGCAAATCTCGGGCGATGATCAACCGACGATACATAAAATCCAGCCAGACCGAGTGCCGGTAGTTGTGCTCTTTGTTGAGGAACACATCGTTGTAGATGAAATCATTGTTCCCGGTGTTGTAGGGAGGGTCGATCTCGATGCACTTAATCCGTCCCGCGTGGGTCATCCGCAAAGCCCGCAATGCGTCGTAGTTATCCCCCTCAATTAGCAGGTTGTGAAAGGGGCCTTCCCCTGCAGATAAATCCGGCTCGTGCTGGAAAGCTACAAAATCCGAATTAACCGAATTATCTTCCTCAATAAATGCCGGGTCACGCTCCCAAACCAACCCTAATCGAGTTTCGTCCCGCTGGCGAAGGAGTGCGATAAGTTGATCTTTGGACAAATCGGCGTATTTGCCTTCGGGCGTGGAAGTTTCAATCTCGGGCGGTTGAGTCATGACGGGCCTTTCTTTTAGGAGCATTTCGATAAGCGGGCAATCCTTTCCGCCTGTGAGGAGTCAAAAACCCTCACTTGTCGCGGCCCGCTGTCGATCAGATACAGCGCCTCCCTGAAAAAGCAAAAACGACGTTGATAAATTTGGGTCGGAAGGGTGAAAACCCCGTTTCCGCTCGCCTTTAGAGGGGGAATTCTGGAAAAAGCAGGTATGCGCTTCCACTTCTTTGCCCGCTCGCTCCGCCTGGCAGTAGCAGCCCTGCTACTTAGCGCATCCGCCTCTTTCGCCCAACTCCGGATCACCACCTGGAACCTCGACTGGTTTCCTGATGGCTCCCAGCGCCCCGCGGCCCCCGAAGTCCAAGCCCAGCGAATCCAGGCCGCGGCCGAGGTGTTGCGGAAAATTGATGCCGACGTGCTCCTGCTTCAAGAAGTGCGGGACTACGAGGTTTGTGCCCGCCTGGCGGAAGCGATTAAGCCGCACACCTACACGGTGGTGATTTGCTCGGCCTTTCGGGAACCGTTTGTGCCTGGGAATGGGATTGGGCGGCAACAAGTCGCCATCCTGACCAAAACCCCCGCTGCGGCGGCCTGGACGGAAAAGTGGAAGGCGTTAGGGCGGGTTGATCCCCCGCGGGGGTTCGCCTTCGCATGGCTGAAAGTGAACGGCGAGGACTACGGGTTGTATTGCGTCCACTTGAAGAGCAATTTGGTTCGGGGGAACGATCCCGCTGCGGGGCAGAAAAACATCCTCAAACGGGAAATCGCAACTGGGCAACTCGTGGCGCACCTCAAAAGCACGCTGGCGACGGCAATTCCCAGTATCAAGACCGTGGTGATTGGGGGCGATTTCAATACGAATGTGGATGAGCCCAGTTTCGCCAACGAACTTACGTTGACCAACCTGACCGCGGCTGGGTTCACAAATTGCTGGGCGGGGGTGCCGCTGGCTGAGCGAATCACCCACCCGAAGAAGGGCCGGTATCCCGGGACGACGTTTGATTACCTGTTCGTGCGGGGTGGGAAGTTGACTGGGGCTCCCAGGATTGCCCCCGCTTGGACCTCTGACCACCAGCCGGTAACCGTGGAGGTTGCGACCAAATGACTAAGCCAATGCGGGCGTTAAGCGTTTGCCAGCCCTTTGCCGAACAAATCCTGAGCGGTGAAAAGCGGATCGAATACCGCAGCATCCTGACCAACCTCCGCGGGCGGGTTTATATCTACGCCTCGAAGCGGGAGCGGAAGGACGTGTATGCGAAAATCAAGGTGGCTCCTGGCACCTACCCAACGGGGGTGATTGTCGGAACGGTGGAAGTGGTCGGCTGCCGGAAAAAGGGCGAAGGCGACTATCATTGGCTGCTCGCCAACCCGATTCGCGCCAAGCGGAAGCTCCGCCCCAAGGGCATACCGCAGCCCGTCTGGTTTTACCCATTCAAGTCCGCGACCGCCTAGCGCCAACGCGGGCTTGTCACAGGTAGGAAGCCCCAACTGGGTTCAGTTGAGCCTCGCCGCGGCCAAGTCGCTCCCGCCCAACACGAACCTGAGGAGTTTGCCTTCATTACTCCGCTGCACCCCGTGGGCGATGCTGCGGGCGATAATTGAGGGATCGGACACCCCGAAGATTCGGGCGGAGAGGATGGACAAACGGACTCGGCGGGTCAGGCCGCCCTTTGGCGGCACCGTGATACCAAGATTTTGGATTTCCTGCTTAACGGCCTGAAACATCAGGGCGGGGTCTTCGTCGAGGGCGGGGAGGTGTGGGGTGGTCATATTGTGTGGGGGAGTTGGTTAATTGCTCCTGTTAGGTGTATAGGTGATACTATCGGGTTTGGCCATGGGTGACCTGCCCGCTCCCGCAAAATTGTTTCCACCCCACCTCCTTGCCGCGGCCTGGCATTAGACGAAATCCAAGAACCTAGGGTGCATTAGTTGGCCGCCTTCGGTGTAGCCCTGAAAGCGAATCTTCACCAGCATCTCACCCGGCTTGGTCTCGTGCAGCCGGAGGAGTTTGGCAGCATCCGCGGCGTCGAACCCCGAGCCGACGCTACCCACGGGGGTTCGTTCGGCGTCGTTGGTTACGACCGCGATGGAGGCCACCAGGCGGCCCACCGCGTCCGACTTGACCACGGCCTGAACCAGAAACTCTTCCTCCTTCAGGTATTTCGTGCGCACGAAGTCTTGAGGGGAGGCATCGCCCGCAGTGTAGGCACAGGCATGGCGAACCCAAACTTCCCCCTCGCGGCCCTCCGCCGCCTGGGTCTCGCACAAGGTGCGCTTCTCGGATTCAGTGCGAGCGGGCAGCAGTTGTTCCACTTTAAGGGCCGGGAGGTCCGCCAGGGCCTCGCTCAACGCAGCGGTAATGGGCATGGCGGCCTCGATGCGCTCCGCCTCCGTGCCGCCCCGTAAGTCCTGCCCGTTGGCGTAGAGGGCCTTGAAGATCGCAAGACAAGGCACCGGGGCGATTTGCCCGCAGCCGTCCTTCACGTTTTGCGTGGCGGCTTGCGCGGCGGTGCGATGTTCGGAGCCTCGGGCGCTCAGGTAATAGATCTCGCTGTCCACCACGAACCCGCCGACTTTTGCGACCGCGGCCTGCACCGCCGCATCAAAGCGGAGGTCGAAGGTCGGGCGAATGTTGGTGGAACGAGACTGGTGAACCACTCGGTCAAGGGTGGCGAACAATACGGTGCGGTGGCCGTCGCGTTTGCGCTCCCCCCAGAAGGCCGGGTTCGTGATGTAGTGTTCCCTGGGTTTGGGCGCATCTTTGGGCTGCATCGTTCCCACCTTGGAAGGCTGCAACTCCGCAGGCAGGGACGGCAAGCTAGGAGCGGCCAGGCTGCGGGCAGTTTCGATCCGCACCGAGGCCACTCCCCCTTCGCTGGAAGGGCCAAAGGGCTCAAAGCGGCCCTCCGCCAACTCGAACGCCTTTTCCCAGAATCCCGCGGCCAGTTCCACGGCTCCTTCGGATTCCGCCATCAAGGCCAACTCAATCACCTTGGGCGAGGAAATCCCCTTACCGTAGGCGGTGAGGTAGGCCGCGGCCCCCAAACGGCCCTGAGTGTGCAGGCCGCGGGACACCACCCGTTCATTCCAGCGTTTGACAATCTCCGCCTTGGGTCGCTTGAAGCCTGCCCGATGCGTGGGTGCGAATTCAGTAATATTCATAGGGTTAAGATACGAACCGATTCAGTTCAGCCGGGCCGACGAACCGCGATCCGCTCCCTGTATCTGTAGGTATGAAGCTTCCGATCTTTCCACCCCCGCTCACCCCCTCGGCCTTTCACGCCCGGTTCCCCGATTCGGACGATGAACCCAGCAACCCCTTCCATCTGGACCTGGCGTGCCAGCACTGCGGCACCCGGCGGGTGGTGGTGCAGCGGGCCGTGGTGAAGCGAGCCTACTGTAGTTGGTGCGGGACTGGGGGCACCGTTCAAGCGTTCACGCTGCCAGGGCTTGATGCGTATTTATCCAACCTTGGAGTCTCCAAGGCTTCCGCTGCGGCTTAATCGTATTCTGCCAGACGGCTGGCTCGGGTGCTCGGTTGAGTTGGCTGGCCTTGCGGGGCAGCCTGAACCGGGGCGTTTTCCACTGGGGCTGAAGCCGTAGCGGTCATCCCTGGCTCGACCACCGCAGGAGTCGGCAGCGCGGGGGTGGAGGGACGATTAAACCAGCGGAGGATTCCCCATATCAGGCCCAAGCCGCCGCACAACCAGCCTACGTTCTGCCAAGATCCAAGGTGAGTCAGCACGAAGGCGTTCAGATAGTGCCAAAGCACCGAGGCGTAGAACGGCCCGAAGATGAATACCCCGAGGCAACCGAGGGCCTTGGAAGCGGCCGCCCCGCGGAGCGAGGCTGAGTGTTTAGGCTGGCGCATACTTCGCTCCCCTTTGTAACGCCTATACCGCTATCCGGCAAGCCTAAAGTAGGAAGGGCGCGGCTACTCCCCCGCCGAAGACGGCAGTTGCCCTGCTGTATCTGGTACCCTATGGAACCTGCCCCCAAACTGCTCACCACCCTCGACCATAAGCCCTTGCGAGTGACGGCCTGGCGCCTTAACCGCCGCGGGCACTTAACCCTCGTTGCAACCATGCCTTCCGGTTGGTCGCTGGCTGGAGTAGAGCGCGGCGGCCCGACCGGCGTCTTTCTGGATGTTTTCGGGACTGAATTGTTCCGAATTGCCCCCGCGGCCCTGATCGAAGTTCGCCAAGCCGCGGTCGAACAGGCCAAACAAGCCGCCCGAGTCCTGGCTGAAGAACAGCGGGCAAGCGCGCGTCGTCGCATGCGGCCCTAACCTGCCCCGCGAGTGAAAATTCCGAATTTACCCCAATTGCTTTTTAGCGGTGTATGGGCTAGACTAGTATCAGAAGGATTTAACATTATGATTACCCAACTCGCCACCACCTCCGTCATTATCGGACTCTCCATCGTTGCTGCGAACGATTATTTGCCCAAATGGGGCTTACCCGCCGCTACCCAGTTGGAAGCCCAGGTCCAATCCGCCAACCCGACCTATACGCCCATCAGCGTCAGTTCAGAACCCTGCACCGGCGTCGCCCTGATAACTCAATATGATTCGGCGAAAGGGGTCGAACGGGTGATGCGGTATCCCCAAGCGGAATATACCCGTAAGCTTGAGGTCGCCCCTCAATAAGGGGGGCTGGCCGGGTCGGGGCGGGCCACCGCAAGCCCCGACCTTCAACCGAGCAACTCCGCCAGTTCGGCGGCGCAAGCGGCGCAGCAGACCGCCTTGAAGCACCGATTGCCTGAAGTCGGAATGGCTGGCTTGCCACAATACTGACAAAGCTTGGTGGAGCGCTCTTCCAGAACTCTTCGCAACGCGTCCACGGCCGGTTTTAACACTTCGGGAGGGTTGAGGCAGAGTTGCAGTCGCCCGTTCACTGACATCGCCCCCCTGCACTCGAACTCAAAGCGGTGGGCCTTCCCTAGCAGGTAGAGGTCCAGCCCAGCATCAATCAGCAAGTCCTTCCAGCCTTCGATAGATCCGAAGTCCGCAGTTCGGAACGCCGGGAACTTTTTCAGCAGGGCATCGGTTTCAGGGGACATGGCTCGCATACTCATAGATACAGGGCGGCTTCATTCCTGCGGATCGGCTTCCATTTCCGGGGCCGCGGTTAGGGGCCGGTCTTGGGTAAGCTCCGGGAGTGGGGCGATCACGCTATCGGTGCAGCGGTCGCAGATTGGAAAGGCTTGCGGGCGAAGGTCCATCCGATGCCCACACCAGCTACAGGTTCCTTGGGATTGTGACATGCCCGAGATACTTCCCCTGGTTTCCGATTCCCTTGCCCTACCGAGCCTGATACCCTCCTACGCTATGTATTCGTGGAAATTGATTCAGCGAGAGGCGGCACAGCAGCTTTTGCAGTTCCGAAACAACCAAGCGGAACTGATTAAGATTCTCAACGACATGAAAGCCGCGGGGCTGAACACGATCCTATTGAAAGAAAAGGACGGGCAGGAGTTGACCGAACTCGATCCATTCACTTTTCTGGCCACGTGCAACCGTCCCTTGACGGTTGAGAACCTGATAGCCAACTGGCGCTTTCTGAAAGCCCGGTTGAACTTGCAAGCTCCCGTGCCAGAGGATTTCACCGGGGCACCTACCTTACTCGCTCAGAATTGCTGGTTTTTCGGTTGGCGGGCAGACCGGAAACCAGAGGATGTTGGAAAATTATGGGACTTGGCGACCCAGGTGCTTGAAACCGGCTGGGCCTCGGTGCTTCCAAACCTGTTCGCCGACTGCCTCAAGATTCACAGCATTGCCCTCTCCAAACTTACCACGGGGTTGTCTTGGATTGCGCCAGATGAGTGCCTGGCCCTAAACGCCACCACCAACGCCTACCTTGCCGAACATGGGCTGAAGGTGGAGGTGAAAACCAAGGAAGCCTACGACGCGGTGCTGAACGAGGTGAGGGCTAAATTCCAAAAATCCTTTCCAGAGGTGTCCCACGCGGCCTATGTCGCCAAACAAGCTGAAACCGAAGCTAAAATTCCACCTGAGGCCCTGGCAAAGCTCTGGTGCGACTTCCGCGGCCTCTTCCCGGACTTTCAGACTTTTGAAAACCCAGGGGCAGCGTTCCAGAAGCAGGAACTCGACTACAAGCAGGCCGGCTTAAATCAACTGGCCGCAGCGGGCGGCAACCAAAAGATTCGGACGCTGGTGGAGACCGGGCAGGCGCAAGAAGCCCTAAAACTACTGATCAAGGCAGCGGGGGCTAAAATCGCCAGTTTCTACTCTTGGACGAAAAGCCTCGGGAATGGGGATGAAGCCAAAGTGGCAAAAATGCTCACGGCGTTCCTGGAAGTGGCGGAAGCCCCCTACGAGGGACCTGATTCCTTGGCTCCGATCTTCAAAGCCGCCGATGACCTGAACCTGCCGCCATCCTGGGATACGCTTTCCGCCCTGCTTTGGGCCTTGAATCCCGAGACCTTTTTCCCGATCAAAATCAGCTACTACCGCAAGTTTGCAGACGTCGCTGGACTCAAGCTTCCAAGCAGTTCCCCTAAAGCGGCAACCTTCGACCAGGTGCTCAAGTTTGGGCAACGGGTCTGGGAAGCCCTAACTCCCCAAGGCCCGCGGAATTGGGTGGACGTTCAGTCCTTCATTTTCCAATTGGGGTATTTTTACGCGAACCAGAAGGAAGATCCCAACAACCCCCTAGGCGTTCCCTTTAACAAGCTTTTTACCAGGGTTGATGAGGCTAACGAGGTATTTGACCTATTCCAAAAATGTATGACTCGGTTGGGGCTTACCGCCGCTTCCTCTGAGGATCCAATGGTATCTTTGACGCTGAGGCCCGAACTGCCGATGGCGGCCCTTCGATTCAACTACGGAAACTGGGCTATTTGCACCTGGCTCAAAAAATCGGATGGGGCATTTTTTGAGTTCATTTGCCCATCAGACTTCCTGCCCCCCTGCGGCAAAACCACGGGGGAGGAATTTTCTGACCGCGTGGACGGGAAGAGCCTTCGCTTGGTAGCCGTTCCCCTCAGCGAGGTTGCTTCGGTAAGCGAGCACCTGGAACAAGGGCTGGCCCTCGTCCAAAAGCGGTTCGCAGCCTGGACCGCCTCGCCCTACAAACGGCCGCACCGCCCCGCGGTCTTCCAGATGGTGTTCGATTCCGACTGGCGCACTACCTGCCTGCTGCAAGGGCTCCCCGCGGACGAACCCACCCCTGACGAAGTTGTACCCGAACCTGACGCCATACCCGAACCGGGAGTATTCGAGCCGTACTCAATTGAAGCGGCCTTACAGGAAGTGTTCATCCCCGAAGCCGACCTGCAAAGCATCCTGCTTACCCTAACCCGCAAGCAGAACATTGTTTTGGAGGGGCCTCCCGGCGTAGGGAAAACCTTCGTCGCAAAACGATTGGCCTATATCCTGATGGGCTGCAAAGACGAAAGCCGGGTGGCGATGGTGCAATTCCACCAATCCTATTCCTACGAAGATTTCGTGCAAGGGTATCGGCCCGACGGAACCGGCGGCTTCACGATTAAGCCTGGCCTGCTCTATGAGTTTGCCAAACTGGCGCAAGCCGATCCTGACCAGCCGTATTTTCTCGTTATTGACGAACTCAACCGCGGCAATGTCAGCAAGATTTTCGGAGAGCTGATGCTGTTGGTTGAAGCGGATAAGCGGGGCGAGCAGTTCGCCATTCCGCTCACCTACTCGAAAAACCTCGCCGATAAGTTTTATCTACCCTCGAATCTCCACTTCATCGCAACGATGAATACGGCGGATCGCTCCCTGGCCGTCGTGGACTATGCCCTCCGCCGCCGCTTTGCGTTCCTGAGGCTGGAGCCAGCCTTCCGCAACCGCACCTTCCTCTTGCACCTCGCCAATAGCGGGCTGTCCGCGGCCTTGATTGAAACCATTTGTGAGCGGGTCGGCCATCTGAACGAACTGATTGAAGAGGACCAAACCAACCTCGGGAAGGGCTACAAAATCGGCCATAGCTTTTTTGTGCCGCAAGGCCCGATTAAGGATGAGGCGGCTTGGTATAAGGACATCGTGAACCACGAACTCCTGCCGTTGCTCGCCGAATACTGGCTGGATGACGAAACCCGACTCACCGAGGTCGCCGAACTGCTGCGCCGTTGATATGGAGCCGGTGGCCCCCATTCCGGTTCGCAACCTGTATTACCTCCTCAGTTACGCTTGGGAGCACTACGTAGCGGGCCAAGTGGCAGAGTTGGACTTCGAGGCTTGCCCCGACTTGACCAACCTGTTCGCCGTGCTCCTTTCGGACGGACTGCGAAGGCTATTGCGTCGGGAAGCCCTGCACCAGGCTTACCTCCCGGAAACCGAAACCCTGGTAACGCTACGGGGCAAGCTGGTAGTGGCCGACAGTCTCAAACAACAAACCTTCCCGAGAGGCCGGGCCGTCTGCCAATACGACGAATTGAGCCATAATGTGCTGCTCAACCAGATTCTACGCTCCACGCTCGACCAACTCCTGACCGCGGCGGAGTTGGAGCCGACCAACCGCCGCCGATTACTGGAAGATCGTAAATGGCTGGCCGGGATCACGCCCATTCCGCTCACTTCGACCGTGTTCCGGCGACTCCAATTCTCAGGCAACACCCGGCAATATCGCTTTCTGATGCGGCTGTGTGAGTTTATTTTTGGGTCGTGGCTTCCGACGGAACAGGGCCGCGGTCGGTTCCAGGACTGTTATCGGGATGAAGCCCGGATGCACGCCGTCTTTGAGGAGTTTGTCCGCAATTTCGCAGGCCGCCACCTCAAGGGAGCAAAAGTGAGCGCCGCTACTATTCAGTGGAACGGGCATGCGCTCTCTGAGGAAGCCCGGCTGCTGTTGCCCCGGATGTGCACCGACGTCACGATTGAATATCCTGCCCGGAAGCTCATCCTCGATTGCAAATACTACCGCCAGGCGTTGGTTTCCAACCAAGGGCAGGCCAAACTTCACTCCTCGCACCTGTATCAACTCTTCGCTTATCTGCAAAACAAAGGGATAGAGCCTGGTTGGGAAGCCTGCGGCGGGATGTTGCTCTATCCGACGGTAACCCGAAGCTTGGATTGCCGCTACGAGTTAGCGGGCCACCCAGTGCGGGTAGTCACGCTCGATCTCTCGCAGCCGTGGCAAACCGTGCATTGCGAATTGCTGGGGTATCTGAGTTAGGACGGTGGATTAGGCCGCGGCCTCCGATGGGGGGCTCGCGGATTGACGGCTGTATCTACGGATATGAGCCCAGCCATCAATTCCGACCCAACTCCCCTCGAACAACTGCTCAGCCCGGATGCGAAGGGGCGCACCGAACTCCACAAACTGGCCCGAGAGGGGCGGTTGACCGACCTGGGCGATAGCCTGTCCTCAGCCTTACTCTCCATTAAGGATCTGGCTGGGCGGACTCCCGTCCATTATGCCGCCCACGAGGGCCACTTGCTGCAGTTGCTCCCCTTCCTCGAGTACTCGCTGCTCACGGAACCCGACTACCGCTACGGCAACACCCCGGTCCACGTCGCAGCGTTCAGAGGTCACCTCTACCAATTGCTCCCGCTCCTGACCGCGGCCCTGCTCAAAATCCGCAACCACCATGGCAATACCCCCGTTCATCAGGCCGCCTCAGAAGGCCACCTGACCTGCATCGTGCCGTTGCTCACCCCCGACTTGCTCGGCCAACTCAATAACAAAGGCAATACCCCAGTCCATGCCGCGGCGTTCAAGGGAGACCTCCTGGCGCTGCTGCCGTTGCTCACCCCGGCCATGCTCACGCAACCGAACCTGCAGGGGAACACCCCCGTCCATGGCGCGGCCTTTCAAGGCAACCTCGATCAGCTATTATCAGTGCTCACTCCAGCAATGCTGCTGGCGCGAAATGGCAAAGGGTTCACGGCCATTCAGACCGCGGCCAAATTCGGGCACCTGCACCAACTCAGCCCGTTACGGCTGCCAGCCCTGGCCGACCTTTAAGCTCGCCACCGCGGGGCGTTCAGGACGGGCCTGTATTTAAGAGGATGCCCGAAACCGCCCTGTTCGACGCTGCTTTAACCCGCCCGGCTCAGGGGTGCTCAAAACCGCCCTGTATCTAGGGCTATGGAGGAACAAACAACTTATGTGGATTCTACCGAAACAGTTACACACGTCTCCCTTTGTGCCGGCTACGGAGGCATTGATATCGGACTTAAACGAGCAATCCCTGCTTTGCGCACAATCGGTTTTAGTGAAATCGAAGCCTTCGCCTGTGCGAACCTGGTTGCTAAAATGGAAGCGGGTGCCTTGGACGCAGCACCTCTTTGGACGAATCTTAAAACCTTCCCATGGGAAGAGTTTCGCGGCAAAGTGGGCATCCTCAGCGGGGGCTTCCCATGCCAGCCCTGGTCAAACGCCGGCAAGCGAATCGGCGACGAAGACCCGCGGCATCTGTTCCCATACATACTCGCCGGCATCAAAGTCTGCCGACCTGCAGCTATCTTTCTGGAAAACGTCGAAGGAATTCTCTCCGCTAAACTCGCTGGAGACGGATGGGCCGACCCAGCCGGAACTCCCGTATTGCTCCATGTCCTTAGAGAGTTGGAGCGCGCAGGTTATGCTTGCGCGTGGGGTTTATTTAGCGCGGCTGAAGTCGGTGCTCCGCACCAACGCAAGCGAGTCTTCATCCTCGGCCTGGAACACACCGCGAGTTTCGACGGCTGGGGATTGCCCCTCGGAACGAACCCGGCACAGTCCGTCGCTGGAGACTCAGGCCCTTGTGAACTGGTACACCCCGGATTGCTCGGACCGCAGGTCGGCGGCCTGCCGTCAGCAGGGGCTGTCGAATCAAGTGGCGGAGGTGATGGCGGCCAACCCCGCTGGCCCGCAAGACCCGGCCAACCCCAGCACGCTTGGGAACCCCCCAGAGTTGTTACGCACGGAGAATTGCGGCTCGGAAAACTCGAAGCCCTCGAACTGGGCCACCCCGATTGCGGGGGATTGGAAAGGGCAGAAAAAAGCCGACGGCTCGGAGCAGATGCTCTGCGCTCAGGTGACCAAGTTCCAGACGAAAGGGCAGTTGAATCCGCGGTGGGTGGAGTTGTTGATGGACCTGCCCATCGGCTGGACCCGTCCGTCCGCATCGATTCAAGAGTTGACGAACTCAGGCTTCTAGGCAACGGCGTGGTGCCCGCCACCGCGGCCAAAGCCTTCCAGACCTTGTTCGCCAACCTCTACCGCGGGCGGATTCAGCCCGCGGCGGAGGGAAGCAACCTGCCCCTGGCCGCCTAAGTCGCTTCCGCCGCTGTATCTATGGATATGCCCGACTTTTCCACCCAAACCCCCGACCTCTCCGTGGAGGACCCGCTTGGAGCCGCAGCCTTGCACGCCGCGGCCAAAGCCGGCCAACTGGACCAACTCCTGCCGCTCCTCACCCCGGCCTTGCTGGCGCTCAGGAACGATTCCTCGTGCACCGTCCTCCATACCGCAGCCCAATTCGGCCACTTGGCGCAAATCCTGCCATTGCTCACGCCCGAATTGTTGAGTTTGACGGACAATCAGGACTTGACTCCGGTGCACTGCGCCGCGGTCACCGGCGGGCTCGCACTGCTCCTGCCGCTCCTCACTCCCGAACTGCTGGGAGCGAAAATCAAGTGGAAAGGGCGGGAACTCGCCGCAATTCATTACGCAGCCCAATGCGGCCACTTGGCGCAAGTCCTGCCATTGCTCACGCCCGAATTGTTGAGTTTGACGGACGACCGGGGCGACACGCCGGTGCATTATGCCGCCCTTAAAGGGTTTCTGACCCCAATCCTACCGCTCCTTACCCCCGACTTGCTGAGTATTAAGGATTGTCTGGGCGAAACCCCCGTCCATGTCGCAGCCGAACACGGCCATTTGGCTCAACTCCTGCCGCGGCTCACCCCCGAACTTTTGAGTTTGAAGACCACCGGTGGCATTACCCCCGTCCATGTCGCCGCCGAATACGGCCACCTGGACCAACTCCTGCCGCGGCTGACTGCGGAGTTGCTGACGCTGAGGAATCGGGTCGGCTTCACTCCCGTTCATAAAGCAGCGAGGTACGGCCACTTGGGCCAAATCCTGAACCTGCTGACCCCCGACCTGCTGAGCCTTAAGGATGAAAGTGGCCACACACCCCTTCACTATGCCGCTAGGAAGCCGGTCAGCCAACTCGAAGCGTTGAAGCCCCTGCTCACCCGCGAACTTTGCGCCCTGGAGGTGAATGGTGTGTTCGTTGCAACGAGGATCGTCTCAACCGGTCAATACGCCGCAATTTCCCACCTGTGCCCGGTTGAGCGCCTGACCTGCTCCGAATTGAGAACCTGGCTGCCCCCTGTCGGGCCCCAGGAAGAATTCGGAACCATGGAGTTTATCAACCGGAAGTACCGTGCACACGGGTTGCCTGAGACCAAGTATTTTCGCCTTGCCTCCTTCTTCCCGTCCGATTCGTCCCCTGTGCTTGAATTGCCGTTCGCTCCGGGCCTCACCGCCAAAGTGTCGCAAGGCTATGATGGCATCATCAGCCACGGCTGGCAAACCGCGATTGATTTCGATTTGCCGATAGGCGCTCCAATCTGTGCGGCGTTCGATGGCATGGTGACGTACACCAAGGTTGACGGCAGACCCTTCACTGAAGAAACGCGCAAGGGTGATTCGTTCTTGGAATCCAACGGCCTCACGATTCGCGGTCAAGACGGATTGATGGCAAGCTACGGGCATCTGGACATTCGGGGCGTGCTGGTCCAACCCGGCGAGCAAGTCAAGGCCGGTCAGGTGATTGGGTATAATGGAAACACGGGCGTGGTAAAACCCCACTTGCATTTTGAAACGTACCGATATGATAAGGCCAACTACACGATCATGGTTCCGGTACCGACTTGGTTCCGCACAGCCGAAGGCAGAACTGCCTTGCAGAACGGTCACTCCTACACCCGGCCGACCCCCGCACCGCCCAAGCCCATACCGTTTGCGGAGGGCGACTGCTTGTTGCCAGCCGAACCGGAGTCCGTCTCCCGACTTCGCAAACTGCTGTTTCACCTGCCGCTGGTCGGGCAGTCGGTGTTGCGAAAGTGGCTTTCGGCGGAAGTCAAGCCGGGCGGCGTAACCCGCCTGCACACCCTGGCCGCGGCCGGCTGGTTGAAACCCTGGCTGGTGGATTTGATTCCAGCTGGGTTACTGACCGTTCCCGAAGAACAGTGGGGAGTGAGCCCCATACATGCCGCCGCCCTGTTCGGACAGTTCAGCCAATGGGGAGGCAAACTCACCTTCGAGCTTTTGACGCATCGAACCCGAAAGGGCAACACCGCGGCGCATCTGGCCGCTATGAACGGGTGCCTCCGCCAAATGTCGCCGCTGCTCGCACCCGGCTTGCTGGCTCAAGCGAACAACACCGGCGACACCCCCGTCCATTACGCCGCCATGTGCGGTCACCTTGACCAAATCCCGCACCTGCTCACCCCCGAACTTTTGCGCCAAGCGGACGATTCCGGTTGGACCCCCGTCTATTACGCCACTTTTTACGGGCACCTCAATCAAGTGCTGCTCTGGCTCACCCCCGAACTTTTAAGGCAACCGAACAAGCACGGCGACACCCCCGTTCACCTCGCGGCGGCCTTGGGGCAACTCCGTAAAATCGCTTACCTGCTCACGCCAGAACTGCTAGCGAGCAAGAACGGACGTGGGAAAACCCCGATCCAACTCGCAACCAGTACTGGGCAACTGGAGGTCATTCGGCACTTGCTGCCGCGGTCGGTTCCCGCACGCAGCGCAAAGCGCCCCTACTGAACCCGCTAGGCTCCGCCGCTGTATCTATGGATATGCCCCCTCCAATCAACGCCAAGCAACAGCACCTCAAACAAGCCGAAGCCCTCCTCCCTCAGCCGAACCGCCAAGCCGAACAACGGGCGTGGCTGGTGGGCTCCTCGGGGATTGATGGCGGCACCAACCTCCATGAAGCCGCCAAATATGGCACGCTCTCCCTAATCCAACCCGGCGTGCTCACCGAGGGCATGCTGGCCAAGCAGGATGAGTACTTCCGAACCCCCGTGCACCATGCCGCGGCAACCGGCAATTTATCGGCCTTGAATGGGTTGCTCACCTTCGAGTTGCTGAATATGCGGGAGGCGAATGATTGGTCCCCCTTGATTACCGCAGCCGCAAAGGGGCACCTCAATCAACTGGATCGGGCCTTGCTGACCAAGGAGGCCCTGGGCCAGCAGCACGGGGATTTGCTTAACACGGTGCACTTCGCCGCGATGCACGGTCACCTGGGCCAACTCGCCGCAGTATTGGATGAGGAGTTGTTGACCGCCCGAGAAGCCGACGGGAACAACACCCCCTTGCATTTTGCCGCGGAACGGGGAGACCTCGAAGCGGTTAAATCCCTCCTGACTCCAGCCATGCTGGAGCTTCGGAATGAACTGGGGCGGTCCGTGCTGCAATCGGCCACCATTGCCGGCCACCTTGGTCAGTTGATCGGCGTGGTCACCAGGGAACAACTCATCACGCCAGACGCAACTGGCAAAACCATTTTACAACTTGCGATTGAGCGAGGCCAAGCCAAGCAACTCCTCCCATTTCTGAAGGGGCGGGTGCTCAAACTGGCGGATCTTGAAGCGCTTCGAGCTTATCTGCAACGCAAGCCGCGGGCATAAGCCGCACGGTCAATCCTCAACCTGAAACGTGGCCCGAAACGACCGCGCATGGTCCGATTGCAGGTGGGGAAGCCCATCCCGAATCGCAAGGATCACTTGGCCGCAGTGAGCATGAAGCACCATCCCGGCGAGCAACATCGAGTGCAGCACCGTCCGGTAGCTGCGCTCCAACTTGGCCTCGAAGTTATTCAACTTACAAGCCGGGTCAACCAAGCGATAAAACTCCGGGGCCAACGGGCGGCCCAAATCCCAGCCAGGCGCAAGGTCTTCCAACAAACCCACGGCTTGCCGCAGCACTGCGGGCACTTTCAAGCCTTCCGCCATTCGCGCCCGGTTTTGGAGCAGCAGTTGCAACTCCTGGCAGGTAGCCCACAATTGCTTATTGGTTTGGAGCACCGCGGCCTCCCGCTCCCGAGCCCTGAGAAGAATTGCGGAAAGCTGCGTGGTGGTTGGAATTGGATTGGGCTGACTCATAACTTCGAGATACAACCCAATTCCGCACCAGCTGCAATGGACCCCTTGCCAATGCGTCGTGGATCTCGCATGTAGAGCTATGAAGGCAATGGAAATTCTCAGCGTGGAAGACACTAGAGCCTATGCGGCAGGAACGGACGGCCGCTTCCATCCCATCCCCGGCTCAGGGCGGGAGCGAGCGTGCGACCGCTGCGGTCGGACGCACGAAATCCACGTCACCGTCTTTGATGGCAACCGAACCGCGGTCGTCGGCCTCGGCTGCGCCCTGCAGGATAACCTGCTCACCGCACCCGCCTACCAAAGCCTTGGCTCTGCGGCCAAAACGCTCGCCCGGCTTGAAGCCGAACGGCAGGATAGGCAGACGAGGCTGACCAACCAGCTCACCGCTTGGGCCGCAATCTTAGCGATGCCGCCGCCGCCCGTCACCTTCGAGCCAGCGCCTGGCTATTTCCCCGGGGACACCTGGGCTTTGATGGGCTACGCCCGAGTGCTCTGCAATGCCCGCGAAGGGTTCACCCAGGAACGGCAGGCTTGCTTACTCAACAACTGGCAAAACTGCCAGTTGCGCGAACGGACCGGGGAAACCTTTGACACATACCTCGCCGAGAAGGTGGAAGCCCTCACCAGCAAGCTCGCCCGCACCAGGGCTCGCCTCGACCAACTCCTGACCGCCGAGCAGCCGCCGGTTCAAGCTGGTAATGAGCCCGCGGCTAGTTCATAAGGGCCTTATGTCAGCCGCCGACCAAGTGAGTGTGGAGGAATTGAGAGCGTTCATTGCCGAAAGCACTTGGACGTTTGCTAAGACGATGCCCGAGACGCCGCACGAATACACGTTGCTTAAAAACGCTCGTAGTGAAGCGACGTATCGGCGGGTGGTGCACTATTTGTTGCTGGCCGGGTATGACGACTATTTCTTTACGACCCTGTTCCGCTATCTCGACGTGGACGGGTGGCAATACTGGATCTGCGAGAGCCTGGAAAACGAACTGAAGTCCACGCTCATCAATCGAGCCCGCCTGAACCGGCCGGATCGCCCTCACAACTTGACGGCCTTTGCCCAAGCTGGGAGTTAACGCAGATTGAGAAATTGGGCTCTCGCATACTCGAAAATCCGGAACCGCCAGGCCGGGTTATCTAGGGAGCGCAACAAGGCCAACGCCCCTGCGGGGTCTGCTTCCACTGAATAGGTTATTTTGCGGTGGATGGCCCAATACTCGGGGTCGCCGCCAACGTCCGGCAAGCTCAACGGGGCCATGCCCGGAGTCAACTGCGGCACGTTACACCAGGTGCGAAGGATGTTCTCGTGCTCGGCAAAGACCGGAATCCGAAACGGGGCGTAGCGAGGCTCAGCGAACAGGGCAAATAGTTCTTCGGGAGTCTGCACCAGGCGGTGAGGAAGCAGGCCGCGGTAGGTCTTCGATTTCACAGACTCGTCCGTTAGCGAATCCGCCAGCCTTTCCGCTTTGGCAAAGTCCACGGCGGCGAGCCGCTCCGCCAATTCCCCAAGCCCGCGATCCCGCTCCACCCCCGCAGGAAACTCCGCCGCTAAGGCTAGAGCCAAATCTGGGGCTAATGGAACAATCCGTTTGAGGAAGGCCCAAGCCCAATACGGCTGAGCCAGGTCACGGTAGAGCGCCAGGGCTCTGGGCTGATCAGTCGCAAAAATCAGGGCTGCCGCCGCGGCTTGAATCATGTAGCGATACCGCGGAGCCAAAGGCCGAACCAAGGCCAGGGCCGCTTCAGGTTGCTTGTCCACCAACCGGGCGGCCTCGTCTTCGATTTTCAGGTAGATGCGGTGCTTGGTCTTAGCCGCCAAATCCGGCAACTGCACCAAGTCAACGGCCGCTTCCGCCACCTTCAAATCCACCAGCGCGAAGGCTCTCGCCACTGCGGCCATGGCGGGCCGGAGGTCCCAGTCCTCAGCGTCGGGGTTAAGCTCCTCCCACTCCTCCTCCACCGCGGGCCACTCCGAAGGCAGTGGGGTTTCCTCCAAAGCTTTCAACCGAGCAAGGAGGGCGGTTCGGGGATCGGTGGGCTGGGAGTCCATATTGCAGGTAGATACCAAACTCAGCCGCGGAAGCCGATGACAAACTTTGCGGCCAAACTTCAGCCCTTGTCGGACGAAGGAGGATTTAGTACGTCTTACCCATGCCTTTTCCCATCGAACAAAAACTGGTGCTCGCGGTTTCCAGCAGTGCCGTGTTCGATATGACCGAGGCCCAGCGGGTCTATGATGAGGAAGGGATTGAAGCCTACCGGACGTATCAGCGAACCCGGTTGGCGGAACCCTTTCAGAAAGGCGTGGCCTTCCCGTTTATTCGCCGCCTGCTTCGCCTCAACCAGCACTTCCCCGAGCAACAGCCGGTAGAAGTGGTGGTGCTCTCAAAGAACGATTCTGATACTGGCCGCCGCTTCTTCCGCTCGTGCCAGCACTATAAATTGGACATCACCAGAGGGGCCTTTCTGACTGGCCGCTCACCTCACTCCTATCTGGCCTCCTTTAACGCTTCGCTGTTTTTGAGCGCCAGTGAGGCAGATGTGAAAGCGGCAATCCAAGTCGGCCTCCCCGCCGGGCTCGTGCTGCCGTGCGCCACCCAGGAGGATGAATCGGATCAGGAATTGCGGGTTGCGTTCGATTTTGACGGAGTGCTGGCCGATGACGAGGCGGAGCGGGTCTATCAAGCCAAGCACGACTTGGCGGAGTTCAATGCGTTGGAAACCCGCCAGGCCGCGGTGCCGCACAACCCCGGCCCGCTGCAACGGTTAATCACGAATCTATCCGCCCTCCAAAAGCTCGCCCAAACCCAGCCGGGGCTCACCCCCGCGGGCACCCCGTTGATTCGCGTGGCGGTCATCACGGCCCGCGGTGCTCCCTCTAACGAGCGCTTCGTAACCACCCTCAACGCTTGGAATATCAAAGTGGATGAGACGTTCTTTATGGGCGGGATCGAGAAGGCCCGAGTTTTGGAGATCCTCAAGCCCCACTTGTTCTTTGATGACCAGTTGAAACACCTCGCCGCGGCCGCTCACTTGGTGCCCTCAGTGCATATCCCGTTCGGCGTGGCGAACCAGCCCTGCTGATCACGCCAACCCGGTCACTTGGACCAGTCCGCCGCCGGTGCAGAAGTGAATCCAGGCTGAGCAGACGGGGCGACCGTCCAACTCCAACGCCTGGTGATAACACCGTAGTTGCCCGGAGTAGGACAAGGCGACCTCCGGCCATTTGGCCGAAGCCCCAGGGAAGGATTTGTGGTCCAGGATCACCCAGCCTGCGGCGGTTTCCAGCAGCAGGTCAATAATCCCCGAGATTCGCTGCCCGTCCGCATTGACGAAGAGGAATGGCACCTCTACCAAAATGCGGGTGGGTTGGAATTGGGCCGATAGGCCTGCCCGAAGCCGGGCCACCATTGCTAAGGCGTCCTTTGCGGTCACGACGTGCTGAACCCCGTTGGCGGCTAGCACCTGCTCCACCAGGTCGGGCCGCGGCAAGGTTCCGCCGTGCAGCAGTTCTGCCGCCAAGATTGCGTGTAAGGCAGTGCCCAGCCGTTCTTCGTCAAACTTCCCAACCAGCGGCAAGCGCCCGCCAAGTTGCACCGTGGCTCCAAGGGTGGCCGCGGGCCAAGGCTCAATTCCCGAGGGAGTAAGCCCAGCTACGAGTTTGGGAGTGCGGGGCTGGGGCGGTGGAAACCAATGTAAGCTTGGTTGCGGCTGGGGCGTTACGGGAGCGGGAGCAACGAGTAGCAACCGGCTCCTGACCAAGTGGCCATCCAAAACCTCGTCTTGGACCAGGCCGGGCACTGCGGTTGGCTCCAATGCGGCCCGGCCCACCAGATCGAGCCAACTCGGCTCATCCCCGTGGTTAAACGGCAACACCAGGACATCCCTGGCGCGGGTGAAACCGACATAGAGCAGCCTTAAATCTTCCCGCTGAGCTGCCTCCAAGGCTGCGACTCCCAAGGGACTCGCCGCCACCTTCGCATCCAACGAATCCCACTTTTGCTTCTCCCCAAAGGGCCAGGGCCAGAACCGAAGCCACCGATTTGCCAAGGGATCGGCTACCTGGAAAGCTCCGTTTTGCACCGCAAGGGCTTGATCCCACAGCCGAGGCCGCGGCTCCTGCTCCAAATCGGCGCAAATCACCACTGGCCATTCCAGCCCTTTCGAGCCGTGCCAGGTCATCACTTTCACCGCGTCGGCCTTTTCATCCACGGCAAGGTTGTCCTCCTTGGCTTTGGCCTGGGCTTTGAGCCAAAGCAGGAACCCGCCAAGGGTGGCTGGTTCGTGGGCGGTGGAAGAGGCTTCCTCATAAGTTAGGGCGAGCCCCCGTATCGCTTCCAAATTCGCCCGCCGCTGGGCCGCCCGAACCGGGGTGCGGCCCCAGGTGGTTACCACCCCAAACAGGTTCGCGGCTGCCAGTGCGGCATCCAGGGCTTCCGCTGGGGATAAGGAAAGCACTCGGCCTCGAACCTCTTCCAAGGCGATCAGGGCGGGATGGGTCATTGAACCTTCCAAGCCCCAGCGAGCAGGTGGATTGGTGGCCACCCAAGCTAAACGGTGTTCCAGCCAAGCCTCTGGCGACAAACACCCGTCCAAAGCGATGAGTTCCGCCGCCGCCAGAGAGTCGTTCGGGTCCAGCAAGCGCCGTAAGCAGGCGACCGCAAGCAACGCTTCCGGGGTAGCAAGTAGGCCGCTGGTCTCCCGAGTTACGGGAATTCCCCGGGCCAACAAGGCTTCGGCAATGGTGCCTGCCCCGATATTACTCCGACAGAGGATCGCAAGATCCCCCTTCCGAAGCGGTCGGTTGGTCTTGGTTTCGCGGTCCTCAACCGTGTAACCCTGGGCTAACAGTCTGGCCACTCCTTCCGCCAAGGCGTTCGCATAATTAGTATTCGTGGGAGCTTTTGCCTTGGCAGGTTTCTGTTTGGTCCCCTTCGTCATCGTGCCCGTCGAAATCACCCAGCGCTCTAAGGCTGGCGACAGGGCCGGATTGGAAGCCCGATCCGCCGTGAGTTCCACCGTGGCGGGAGCCATGTTATGGGTCGCTCCGAAGGCTGGCACAAAGTGAGCGTTGAATAGGTTCGTAAGTTCGGGTCGAGCACGGAAGGATTTCGCCAACGGAGCCAACACGCCGCCCTGTTGCCGAACATACGCCAAGGCTGCATCCAGCAGTTCGGGATCGCTTCCGCGGAACCCATAGATGGCCTGTTTCGGATCGCCCACGAGCACCGTTTTGACGCTCACCAATTCCGAGAGGCGAAGGAAAATGGCTAATTGCAGCGGATTGGTGTCTTGGCACTCATCCACTAAGAGCAGGTCATAATCCGCCGCAATGGCCGCGGCCACCGTGGGGTTGGAGAGCAGGGCCAAGGCTCGCCCCTCCAAATCTGCATAATCCAAAAAGCCCCGCTCCTCTTTCCGGGCCTGGTAGGCCGATAAAGCTCGCTCCGCCACCCGGAATACCAACTCGATATATTCCTGCACCTCGGCCTGCAAGGCCGGGTGGGCTTCGACTTGTTTGGCAACCTCCAGCACCGGCTCAATGAAGGGCTTGCACGCCGCGCCTGGCACCTCCTTTACCAGCTTGCACCAAACGCCCCAAGGCAGCCGCCCAGAGGCAAGGCCCCTCAGCGCCTCCTGATACAGTGCGGTCACCTTTCGAGTTGCGTCGGTTTCATCGCCGGTGGGCGCAATGTTGCGCAAGGCAGTTTCAAGCACCGCCGTTAGCTGAGCTTCCAGCGGAGCCGCGGTGGGGGCATCGAAATAAGCCAGCACCTCCGCTGCGTTTTGGGCCGCCATCCCCGCCAACTGGCAGCCAGGGATTGCATTCTCCCGGGCCAAGCTGCCGATTTTGGCGACCTGCTCCTTCCAGAACACCTCTTTGGTTTTCGTATCATGCTGCCCGAGCCGGTGTGCCAGGGCTTCCAGCCTGTCCACCTCTGTCGGCCCGCAGGCATCTTCAATAGCCTGGTTGAGCATCGTTTTGGCCATAGCCTCATCCAAAACCTGAATCCGAGGCGAAATCCCCGCCTCGAAGGCGAACCGGCCCAGCAGCCGGGCGCAGATGCCATGCACCGTTCCCAGCAGGGCTTCTTCCAGTTCTTGGGCCTCGGTCACCATCCCCGCAACGCAAAGATCCCGACGTACCCGCTCCTTCAGTTCGGCCGCGGCCTGGTTGGTGAAAGTGGTGGCAATCAAACCCGCCGGTCGGCACTCCCGACGCTGGATCGCCTCCCGAATGAGTTCCATCAGTTTATACGTTTTGCCGCTCCCGGCTCCCGCTGTGGCTATTTCAATAATTGCGCTCATTGTTGCTCCTTCCAGCCAGTCAAGGCGGTGAAATCGTCATACCGGTCTGCCTTCGTATCAAACACCCAGGCTGGCACAGGTGGGGTGGAGTTAGGCTCTGGCCCGGTCCCATCGGACTTCTCGGTGTTTTTGATGGGCAACTCAACCCAACCCCGATTAAGCAGGTCGCGCCGCCAGTTCCAGACCTCCTCGAATTCCGCCCAGCAACTCTGCATCCCAGGGCAGGCCACCTTACTGGGCACCACTTGCGCGGTGGGGAAAAAGGTGTTGTTCAAGGCAAGCAAGGTGGGTGGGTTAAGGATGAAATACGCGGCGTCTGGCCAGGTTCCGCCGTTGGTATGCGCACTCAGATACCCGTAGACGGCCAACTGGAGGTGCAGGTTTTTGTTGAGTTCCGTGTAGCGACTGGTTCTGCCGCCGTATTTAAGATCCACCACCGCCCGCTGCCCCGCGGCATTCTCAACCTCTAAATCCAACGTGCCGCCCAACTCCCCACCAAAGAAGCCAAGCTTCTCAATCGTGAAATTCACCCGAACCCGAGTGACGTTGGCTGCCCGCAGGGCTTCCACCAGGGCCCAGACTGCCCGTTGCGCTTGCCCGCTCAACCGCTGCCCGTCCACCCGGCAGCCCGGCATCAGCAGGTTTGCCCCCTCGGTTTCCAGTATTCTGGGCCAAAGAGCCGTAAGCCACGCCTCAAACTCTGGTTTAAGCATGGTCTGCCAGGCAATCGAAGCGGCTGGATCAAAGAGCAGTTCGGTAACCCGATGCAGCAGCGTGCCGCGCTGCCGGCTATCGGCCACCAACTCGAATTGAGCCACTGCCCCCTTGCGGAGTTTGGCGTGATACTTCAAAGCCCAGTCAAACGGCTGATAGATAAACTGCTTGGCACTGCTAAACGACTCCAGCCCCCGTGGCGGCAGCCCCGCTCCATTTGGCAGTTTCCACCAACGCCGCAATTCGGGGAGCGGCTGAAAGGGAGTCGGCACCACCGTAGGCAGCACGCCTGCCACCACTTCCAAATCCAATACTTGGGCTTGCAACTTGCCGGGAATCATTGCGTCCAACCGGTCATGGAGCGGATGATGCCCGACGTTTTCCGTGCCGCGGGTAAAAGGCAAACAGAGGGTAACCCGCTTGCGAGCGGCCAAGATTGGGCGCAGGGCTCCTGCATTCAGGTTGGCGTGGCGGGTGACCGCCGCCAGCGGCTCCGCTCCAACCGCTTTCAACTCGGCGAGTTCCGCAGCCGTCCAGGGTGCGCAGGCAGGAATGGCCGCGGCCTCAAAGCCCCACCATACCACCTCGTCAATGGAGTCTAACAGGGCGGCGGGTTTCAACACCAGCACGCCGCCAAGTTCCGCTTGGTTTGCCCCACTCCCTGAGCCGCTCCCCTGCACCTGTTCCGCAAGCAGTTCGAGTTGCACCGCCGTCACAGTTGGCAACCCCCGAAGGAGTTCTGCCAGTTCCATAGCATGAGCCGCCGCAGTTCGGTATTGCATCAGCAGCAAGTCGGATTGCGTGCTCGCGAGTTGAGCCGTCGCCCAGCGGGCCACGGCGTCGCAGGTGCTCGCCAATTCGACTCCTGGCGCACCGCCGGTTCGGTCAAACCGGGTTGGCGTTAACCAGTCCGATAAGTCGCGCTGCAACCGCGCCAGAGCTTCGTCCAAGGCTTTTGGATCAGCGGCGTGCGTTTGCCGCTGCTGTTCAGCATAAGCTTCCAGCGCCTCAGTCCACGCTGCGCTACCGATGCCAGGATAAGTCGCAACCACCTCCGCCAACTTCAGCCGCAGACTGGGCCGAACCGGGCCGACTGGATGAGCGAGGAATTCAATGAGGGCTTTCGGGTCCAGCGGTCCCCACCTCAAACTCAACGCCAAGGGCAAGACTTGCAGAATGGCCCGATGCGGGGACCGGCTTCCGACTGCGGGGGACGGTTCATCACAAGCGAGCAAGGCCGTTTCAAGCGGTTGAGCCGAAAGGGTCGTGGTTACCACCGTTGGCACACCCGCGGCCCGGTTGGCTTTTAAGTGACTCGCCACCTGATTTGCCAGCGTCACTTCCGAGAAAGCGCAGACCAGGCGAACCGAGCCGTCGTTCTGCCAAGCGAGCGGAGCGGCGGACCCAGCGACCAGCGCGGCTTGCAGGTTAGCCAAGTCACTGCCTGCAGGCGCGGCTGGGATTAGCCCCCGTTGCTCATACTTGGCGTTAAGCCGATCCAGCACCCGCCGGAGTTGGAGCGGCAGGTATGCCGCGGGCTCCACCACTTCCACGCTTTCAAGTTGCGGGTCTCGTCGATCCAATTCCGAAAGGATTGCCGTCAGTCGATCCCCGAAGCCCGTGGCAAAGCCGGGAGCCAGACAGCCCTCAACTTCCGATAAGTCCGTCAGCCGAGGGACCGGCAGGGGTTGACCGAGCCAGCCCGCTTCTTTCAACTCATCGCGCCATTGCAGCAGGGTTGCCGCAGTGCCGAGCGCATCCTTTGCAAACGAGACGCTGTAAAACCGTTGCCCATGGTCCGCGGCCTTCAGGGCGGCTTGATACGCCACCAGCCGCCGTGCATTGGAGTCTGCCGGACTCGGTAGGCCCAGCCTCAATTCCAAAGTGCGGAGCAGCCCCGCGGGACCGCAATAACAGTGATCGGGGGTAATATTGCCCGAAGTGGGCAGCCAGCCGTCCAGGGCTAATCCGAAGGTGAGTTTCATAGGGGCTAATTCCGTTTGGTTGGTGCGATCATAGAGTCGCTTGCTCAGGGGTGAAGTTCTTTTTGAGCAAACCGCGTAATTCTCCTCGGAGGCTTCAATACTCCTGAGGCAGCATGACGGTAGTTAGGCTTCTATCGGCTTCCGTGATGATCCAGATTTTTTGAGGACCTATGTTGTAACTGGAGAGCACCCGCTCCCCGAGAATGATAGCGGACAGATTGGCCAGGATGTCGTCCTCATCCAAATCTCCGCAATCCCCGCTCTGATGCTTGGCGAGCAGGACGGCAACGTCCACGGGATAAGCATCGAGAAACGCAAGGGCCGCGGGAGTTGCCACGACTTGACCGAGTTGGAAAGCAGGTTGCATGAGAGAGATACCACCCGATGCAGAATTCTGAAGTTGGGGAGTATCGGAAAAGCAGTGTATGGGCTATGCTAGTATTAGACAACCAACCCTCTATGAAAACCCTCAAGCTCGACCTCACCAAAACCGCGGCCATTGATGCTGCGATCAACACTGCAGAAGGCAAAGCCACGACCCGCACTGCCGATAGCAGCACCGCGACGGCACTTGCCAACTTCGCTGAAACGGAACTCACCAACCTTGGGCTCCCGAAAGAGTATTGGAAGGGTGCGCAAGCCACCTACCTGCCCGGTGCGGTCTGCGGCAGCAACGGCTATCGGGCGTTCGGCACCTGGCTCGAACTCACCTACGGCTCGGAAGGCTGGTTTCTGACCGGGTGCGACCGCCGGGAAGTGGGCTCTGGTCACAATGGCGGGTATGACCGTCGGAACCTGGTGCTATCCCTTGAACAGCAACGGCAGGTGCTCAGAAGCAACCCCACCCTCGGCGGCTTGCTCTACGAACTGCTCAAGCTCAAAGCCGACCTGCACCACTGGCGAAACCTCGCGTTTAGCAACGCCACCGAAGCCGCCGCCCCTATGAAGCGGAATAATTACCTACTGTTATTGCAGAAGCTCAAAGGAGAAGCGGAACGCATAAGCAGATATGCCGCTGTTTCTATCTTCTGGAACAAGTATCACGACTGGTGCGGCAACGTCGTTGATTGGAAAAGCGGCGAGCCAGAGGTGCTAGTTTTCGTCGAAGGCAAGTTCACTCCTGGTATGGCTATCAAAGCCCTTTCGATAGCTCTCAAGGGGTATTCCAAAAAGCCCTCTTTCAACAACCAGGCTTGTGAGCCGAAGACCAATGCCTAGCGCAGCAGAACCCAGCACCTACAGCTTTGCCGCGGCTTGAAGCTTCGCCCAAAACCTTTGCCCGACCAAAGGCAAACCACGGCAACGACGGCCAAGGGCTGTTGTTCTAAGTAGCGTTCCGACGGGCTTTCAATCTGGCAATCAGGGCCAGCTTCCCAATCGGACGCTGAACTTTCGCTGGCGGCAAGGCCGCGGGCAGTGGCAACCCAAGTTGTTCCGCCAAGCCCGTCCGGGCCGCTTCGCTGAGGTGTTCCAGCACTTCCGCAAAGCGAGCGCTTGCCAGATCCCGTTCAGCTTCGGACAACGCCCCCCAGCCAACCTCGGTGTATTTCTGGGCGAGTAGGTGCGGCTCCGTTCGGACCAAGGCGGGATTGGTTCTCCATGACATAAGGCTGGAGATACAACGCCCGAAAATCAGCCCGCCCCAGGCTTCAACTTCCTCCTTGTATCTATCGGTATGGCACCCGGAGCCTCGGTTTCACCCACACCCCTTACCTCCAGCGGAGACCTCAAAGCCCCATTCCCTTGGTTTGGGGGCAAGAGCCGCGTTTCGAGGTTGGTGTGGGAGCGGTTTGGGGATGTTCCGAATTATGTGGAGCCCTTTGCAGGCTCGCTGGCGGTGCTGCTGGGCCGACCTAACGCACCTCGGCTCGAGACCGTTAACGATAAGGATGCGCTGCTCTGCAATTTCTGGCGCGCCATAGCGTTCAATCCCGAAGCGACGGCGGCCTGGGCGAATTGGCCCGTGAACGAATCCGATTTGCATGCTCGCCATGCCTGGCTGGTGCAGCAGAAAACAGAGTTGAGAGCGTTGCTGGAAGGCAATCCGCAGTACTACGATGCGAAATTGGCCGGGTGGTGGGTTTGGGGTATCAATTCCTGGATTGGAGACAACTGGTGCTGCGGCAAAGGGCCTTGGAAGGTGGTTGAAGGTCGGCTGGTACGTGACAACTCAGGAGCTGGGATTAGTCGAAAACGGATTGAGCTTGGGAATAATGGCAAAGGCATCAATCGAACGATAGGCAGGCCCGACCGCGGAGCATACATTTTGCACCTGTTCGAGTCCTTATCCACCCGGCTCAGGGACGTAAGAGTGGCATGCAGCGAGTGGGACTGCGTGCTCGGAAACCTCGTTACTGCGGGGCATGGCCTTACTGCCGTCTTCCTTGACCCGCCCTATGATGGGGAACTGCGCAATATGAACTACGTAGCGGACCAGGCTGGGATTTCCAAGCGAGTCCGAGACTGGGCGATTGCCAATGGGCAAAATCCGTTGCTGCGGATTGCGCTATGTGGCTTTGAAGGCGAACACGTCATGCCCGCTGATTGGGAATGCGTGCCATGGAAGACCCGCGGCGGTTATGGCTGTCAGGGGGTAGGGCTCGGACGGGAAAACGCCAGCAAGGAACGGATCTGGTTTTCCGCGGCCTGCCTAAATCCAGCGCGGAGCCAGCAAAGCACGTTTGAGTTTTAGCCAACCTATCGGTCGCAAATGGCGGACGATTAAAGCTCTGGGCGATACCGTGCAGGTTCAGCGTGGGGCAACTCAATCCCTCTCTTAGCCAAGTCCGCTTCATATTGAGCCTGGTTCGCTATCATCCGCTGATGCAGTTCGATTTGCTCCCGGGTAATCGACTCTCCCCCCGCAAAGGATTCCAATTCGATTTCAGTCGGTTTGTCGGTCACCTCCTGCTCCACCCAAGTCGGCTCCAATGCTTCATAAGCCGCCGTGTGTTCCAAATCCACCGTCATACTCGTCCCAGAGGCCGCGGCTTGGCTGGGTTGTTCCTCAACTGGTTCGGGGTTCGGCTCGGGGTTGGGTTCGGACAACTCCGATTGCATGGGCTGCGGAGCCGGAGCTTCTGGCACTTCCGCCGAAGGGGCTGGCTCCTGGCGAGCGAGTTCCGCTTGGAGCATCACCTGCTGAGGGGGCGGGCCTGCCTGCTCGGGGGCTTCGGGCTGGAGTTCGGCTTCCGGCTCCGATTCGGTGGGGGCCGCGGAGGCTCGCTCAATGGCCAGTTCGGGAGTCGGTTCAGCGACGACGGGTGCGGGCTCCTCAATGGCTTCGGCGAAAACCGGCGTAGGGGGTTCAACTTCGATGGCGTGCGGCGATGGGGCGGCCGGGGCAGAATTGGAGGGTTGCTCCTTGGCTGCTTCGACCTCAGGCCGCGCCGCCTCAGGTTGCTCTTCCGAAGGCTGGGCCGCGGGAGCCGGGGCTTCCGGCACTGGTTCGATAGCGGCTTCCAACACCTCTTCGCTCAACGTGGCCGAGGCAGGCTCGGGAGCCGGTTCAGCAACGGCCACGGCTGGAGCGGGTTCTTCAATCGCTTCAGCAAAAACCGGGCTTGGCGGCTCAACTTCTATGGCATGGGGAGCCGGAGCGTCGGGGGCCGAATTGAGGGCAGGAGCTTCGGGCTCGACCTCAGGCCGCCCAGTTGGCTCCGGTTGCGCCGCGGCGGGCGGTGCTTCGGCTTCCACCGCTGCTGGCGGCTCGACGGCAGGGGCAGCTTCCACCTGGGCTTCCTGAACCAGTGCTGGCGTTTGCGGCGGGGCTTCCAACTCCGCATCCGGCACAGTGGCGGGTTCGGGCTCGGGAGTCGGTTCAGCCACGGCTGGAGCGGGTTCCTCAATCGCTTCGGCGAACACTGCGGTTGGCGGCTCCACTTCCAAAGCGTGGGGGGAAGCCGACTCGACTTCCGAAGTTGCTTCGGGAATGGCAGGCTCTGCCTCGGGGCTCAGGTCGTTGGGCTTCGCGGCCTGGTCAACTTCCGCCTCAACTGGGGCGTCGGCTGCCTCCAACTCACTTTCCACCGGAGCCGCGGCCAATTCGGGGGGCTCAGCAGCAGTGGTAGGTTTCGGCTCAACCTCTGCCACGCCGGCTAGATCAAGCAGACCGAAGGACGAATCAGGGCCTTCGTCCGCCAAAACCTCTTCCACTTCCTCTGGGTCGCACTCGACGTCTTCAGTGAGGCACGTATCGGGAGTTTCGGCCAACCAAGTCGTTGGCGCTTGCTGCAAGTCGGCGGGTTTCACCTCGACTACCGGGGCTGCCACCGGATTCGGTTCAGGCAGTGGGTGATGCGGGTGGTGCTTCAATTCCTCAGCTTTGGTTCTCGCGGCTACCTGACTAAACGCCGGGCTATGCACGTTTGCGATTGGCGGCAGTTCAGGAGTAGGCTGGACGGGTTCAGGGGCCGGTTCCTCAACGGGCTGCTTAGCAGGCCCTTTTTGCGGAGGTTGGGGCACGAGTTCAGGCCCACCCACTGCTACTGCAGGAGCAGGTTCTAGCGGGGCACTTGGCTGGAGCCCTTGAGTGGCGAAATCGAATTCCCTGGTCAGCGTAATAACGCTGTCCCCAGAGTTAACTTTCCGCCCAGCCCCCGCGGGTGCGTCGGGCCGAACCAGGCCAGGATTTGCCGCCAACTCCTCTGCCAGCGTGGCGGACTTGCGGTGGGTCAGCACGTCGGGGTTCAGCATCACCAGGGAACCAAACGCCCCGGTTGCTCCCTGAACGGCAACCGCATCAACTTCATACGGCAAGGCTTTTAACGCCGCCTGAACCTCTGGGGTTTCAAGTTCAGCTTGCGTAAGCACCAAGTGCTGCGGCTGCAATACCCCAGGGGTTTCTTTGCCCAAGGTTTTAACGAAGCCCTTCAATGCCTCAGCCCGATTGTAGGCTGCGTCAGCGCCAGGCTCGACTTCCAGAAACCGGCTCGGCGTCTGATACACGGCAATCGGCTTCTCCTGCCCGAGCAGATTCCGACGGGGGGGCGAATCCAGCAAAGTATAAGTCGTGCTCCACCCACCATCTTTGGCCTGCACCTGGGCGGTGCGGACTTGAAACTCCCGCGGCAACCCCTCGTTCTGCACGCCATAGGCCGCTTGCACCATTCCCCCGAAAATGGAAGTTGGGCCACCATACGTCTGAATCGCCTGTTCCCGTTGGGCCAAGGTGGCGGTGAGCGGGAGATTGGCAAACAACACTTTAACCTCGTCCTTGGCTGCATACCGGCCCACTTCCAGCAGGTTGGAATCCAGGCTCAGCAATTCGGGTTGCTGAATCGAAGCCGCCAAACCCTTTTGCAGCACCACCTGAGGTTTGCCCTGCCAAGGGGCGACCACCCTCGTCAACTCCCCGGCCTTGGCCGCCTCACTCCAGCCAGTCAATTCCTTCAACCCTGCATCGGTTTTCCAACTCAGCGGGACAAACTCGGCGGGGGCAGGATTGGCCGCGGCATAGGCTTCTGGCGGTGGAACCGATTGAGGCAGCAAGGCTGAGGCAGCAACCCCCAAGCCCAGCAGCTTTTCAATCGCGCTTTCCACTCCCTGAGAAACCCAAAGGTGGAGGTTGTTGGCTAATTCGTCCGCCGAAAGTTGCAGTTGGCGGTCCAGGTCCAGCATGAGTTCATCGAGTAAGTTCATATTTGGTGGGGGTTCACTTATGAGATAACGGGTTTTTGGCCGCGGGCTTGGGGTATTTTTTTAGGCCACTTCGTGCCCGTAGGAGCGAGGGGTGTGATAACTGGGGGCTTGGGGCCTGGGAGCCTGATACTGCTGCGTGTAGCCTTCGGGATACGCCCCGAACCGCTCCAATTCAATTTCGACGGCTGGCAGCCGGGCGGGTAGCCGAGCCAGCCAGGTCGTGATTGCGTCCTCGCCCAGTCTCGTGCCCAGGTGCTTAGCCATCCAGACTTCCACTTTGTTGGCGAGCAGTTCCCACCAGGTGGGGGCCTCGGTGTCGGCCAGTTTCTCAGCGTGGCGAGCCAGCAATTCACCCAGCACCGCCGTCTTCCCTTCCTCGGTGTCCCCGAAGCCATAATCCTGTTTAAGGTCAGCCAAGGACTTATGCCCCGTGGCTTTGAGCAACCCAGGGAGTTCTGTCATCAGTTGCGGCTCGGCGGATTTGAGGATTGCCGCCAATTCCGCTTTGCCCTCGGGAGTCGTGGCGAACAGGGTGACATTCCGATGCCCGGTCGTTTCGTGGAAAAACAGGGCCGTAGCCCGCTCCACCGTGGCGATTTTGTCTTGTAGGAACACCGTCGTATCGGTCTTCGGGTCATAGAAGGCTTCTACTCCTTCGCCAGACAAGGAGAAGTTGAAGACGAGTTGGTTCTTCCGCTTCTTGTCAAAGACGAGTGGCTGGGGCTCGGGGGCAGGCTCGACCTGTTCGGGTTGTGCGGCGACCGTTTGCGCAATGACGGGTTCAGGTGCGGGAGTTGGTTCCGGCGTTGGCGGCAAGGCAATCGAAGCCTGCCAGGTGGGGTGCTCTATTGCGGCCATGCGAACGCCGCGGTTTGAGTCGTTAACGAGCGTCGAAAGCGCTTCCAGGGGAATGTTCGGGTGCTTGGCCGCGTGGCCTCTTACTACGAGTTCATCAGCTGATGCCAACAAAAGCAGGGCCTCGGGGCAGGCATACGGATTATCTGCCAACGCCAATTTTACGTATAATTCTTCATCCTTGGCCAACTGAACCTGCATAGAGGACGTCAACTTGGGATTGCCCGCAACGGCAGACCTAACAAAACGCCACTCGTCTTTGGCTAACTGGGTAAGGATTTTTTCGCCCGCGCTCGGATTCCCCCCCAGTTGAACCCGAACTCGATAATCAGTATTCCCAACGAGTGATTCCAAAAGCTGCTGAGGAGCCGCTTGATTTCCAGCAACCCCCTTCCGAACGTAATCGCTTTCGTCCGCGGCCAATATAATTAAGGTTTTCTCTGGGGTGCTCCGGTTTGCGGCAACAGCATTACGAATTTCATAATCTGCATTGCCAGCTAGCTGTTCCAGTAGCCCAGGAGGGGCACTACGGTTTGCGGCAATTGCGTGGCGGAGCCAATAGTCCGATTGGGATTGGCTGGCCATAAATAGCGTATTCAGGGTTTCCGGGGCAGTGGATGGATTGCCTGCCACAATTCTCTGCACGTCTGGTTCTTGGTCCTTGGCAAGTACATCCAAAGTAGCAGCAGGGGTATTCGGATTGGCGGCCACGTTTTCCCGTACGTGGCTTGCTATATCCTTGGCAAGTGCATCCAAAGTAGCAGTAAGGGTATTCGGATTCGCAGCCACAGAGTGCCTAACCAGGAGTTGGGTGTCTCGTCCCAGTATTGCCAGAACCTTAGCAGATTGCCGCGGGTTAGCTGCTGCAGCCTCTCGCACATAAGAATCTTTATCCGCCGCCAAATCTTCCAGGACGGCAACCGGAGTCTTGGTATGCCTGGCTACACAAGTCCGAACAGTGTAATCCTGGTCGTGGGCTAGCACGGTAAGGGCTTCGGGCGGAGTATTGGAGTGTGTTGCGACCCCATGCCGGACTGGTTGATACACATCCCCGACCAAAGCCGCCAGCGTTGCCGGGGCGGTGTTTTTATGCTCAGCCACCTTAACTCTCATCCTGTGTTCCGAATCCTTGGCCAACAGATCCAGCGCAGTGGCCGGAGTTTCCCGATTTGACGCCACTGCCAACCGAACCTTTAACTGTTCATCGGCGGCGAGTCGTTCATATACGGCAGTCGGTAGCTCCTCGCACTTGGCTAATTCTTCGCGCACCATCGCAGTCGTATCCTTCACCAGTAATTCCGCGGCCGCCGCAGTAAGGTCAGTTCGTTTGGCCAGCTTTAAGCGCACGTCAAACTTCCTATCCTGAGCCAACCGGACCATAGCCGCAGGAGGGAGGCTGTGGTTGGAAAGCAACGCTTTTCGCACGTCCTTATTTGGGTCCGAAGCAAGTTTGACCAAGGTTGCCGAAGGAGCGGCTGAGGACATCGCAAGTGCGGCTCTCACCGCCATTTCACCATCCTTGGACAGCAGGTCGTATAAAGCAGGCGTTAAAGCCGGATTTTCCAAAAGGGCCAGGCGGACATGCTTGTTATTATCCTCGGCCAGCAGTTGCAACGCTTCGACTGGCGTATGCGGGTTGCTTGCAATTTTTTTTCTAACGAAAAATTCCGGGTCGGCCGCCAGCAGGGTCAAAGTAGCTGCGGGGATATTCGGATGGGCTGCCACCGCTTCACGCACCCTAATCTCCTCAGTGTGGCTCAAATGCTCAAGGGTAGCTGGCGTTGCCCCTGGATTCTTTGCTCTCCACAGATTGACATTTTTCAGTTCGGGCCGGGCTGCCAGCAAATCGTCAATGTCTGGACCCGCTTCGGGCGGGATTTCGCTATTATTCTCTACCCCCTGAATCTCCTGGATTTGGTCACCCACCAGACGGATAGCGCAGACGGACTTGTTGCCCTCCGTCAAAAGCCAGAACCCGCCCCGAGCAAGGTAAGGTTCGGCGTTGTAGGTTTTGGTGCACCAAGAGGTACAGGACAAATCCTTTAACTTCTGGACGTTGGCTTGGAAGTTAACCTCGTCCTCGGTCTTGGAAGAGATATACACCCATTCCCTCGCGCTCCCCGTCTTCACTGAATCGGCTGCCGAAGCCCGAGCATACTCGGCTTGCAGCTTGGCGTAATTAGAGGCCAGGGCGATGGGCTGGGTCTTCCCGTCAATGGACTGGCGCAACGCAGCGAGCACGCCCTGGTTGAGATGAACGGTCGTGCCCAGCCCTCTGTTTCTGTCGCTGGTCAGCGCCCCGTCCACAATGTCCCAGACGCAATCCTGCCAAAAGGCATCTTTGGCATATTCCTCATTCCCGCTGGTCAGATATGTCCGCCATTCAGCCACATTCTCAGCCCGCTGGCGGTTGACATACTCCACCAACTCCCCCCAACGCTGAGCGGGATTGGCTTCGTAAGCTCTCAGCACGTCCGCGGCGTGAGGATCACCCGCGGCCACTTGCCGAAGGGCGTTCACCTCGGTTTGGGCTGCCACACTATCTACATCGAAGCGGAGCAGGTATCGTTCAGGGTTGGCCCGCGCTGCGAATCTGGCAACTGCGGCTCCTCTCAACGCTTCCTCGGTCCGCACCTTATTCCAATCCACCGACTTTTCATTTCGGGCTACCCACTGAAAGGCCGTGGGCGAGTCCACCCCCAACCGCGCCAGTTTGGTTTGCGCTGACAGCAACGCCCCTTCAGGCAGTTCGCCAATCGCTTCGCTGGTGGTGATCACCACTTTTGCAGACGGGGCGAGCTTCGCCGACAACGCCGCCAGCCGCAAGGCGACTGGATCAGCTTCCAAACCGGGGGCAATCCGACAAGCGGGGGAAATAGGAGGTTGCTTCATAAGTCGGGGCAAACGCCCTCAACCTTTAGATACAGACAAATTCCGCACCGCCTTGGGGTATTTTTTCCGACCGACGTGCCAACAGTTCTTCCAGCAGGTCGAACCTCCCCGCGCCCCCCGGCTGGAATCCGTAGGCTTGGCTCAATTCGGCAAGCGAACGGTAGCCCGAACCGGCGAGCAACCGGGCCTGCTCGGCTAACAAGCCAGGCGCAGCTGCGGTAAGCAACGCCCGCCGTGCCGCGGCCCCGCCTGGCTTGCGGCTTAGGCGGGCTAACCGATAATGCGTGAGTTCATGCCAGAACACCGCCGCGGCCCGAGCCAAGCTGCCAAGTTGGTCCACAAAGAACACCAGTTGGTCGGCTGTCGGGTCGTAATAGGCTTCCACGGCCTGGAGAGTCTTGGAACAAACCAACTGAGGAGCCTTGGGATGTTCAGCCGCTCCCCCGCGGACAAAGGGGTGTTCGTCGTCGAGTAGGCGAAGCAGCACGGCTGTCGGGGTGTTGGGATTGCGGGCCGTGTCGCCGCGGACGCCATAATAACTATCCGTCGCAAGCTGGGTTAGAACTGCGGGCGGCGTGCTGGGATTACCAGCCACGCCGGAGCGAACGAGCTTGCTTGGGTTTCGGGCCAGGCGCGCCAAGAACCGGGCGGGAAGGCCCACCCGCTCAGCCAGCTTGCGGAGCACGAAGTTGTCCCCCGTCATACCGCGTTCCAGAGTAGCCAGCGGGGTATTGGGATGCTGAAGGACGGAAGTAAGCACCAATCTATCCTCATCCTCGCCTAATTGAGCCAACCCCGCGGCGGGCAAGTTCGGATGCTGCGCAACGGCTTGTCGAACCATTAACTCTGCGTCTGAGGCTAAGGCAAGTAGGCCCGCTGCGGGTGTGGCTGGATGCAGGGCCACCCATCGGCGGGCTTCCGCCGACTGAGCCTGCACCAACTCCGCCAGCGCCGCGGCGGGAGTGCTCGGGTTTCGCGCCCGCCACAATTCGCGCTGCTGCAATTCCGGGTGCCCCGCCAAAAACTGTTCGAGGTCAGGCCCGAGTTCAACTGGCACGGTATGGTTGTTCTCAATTCCTTGAATCTCCTTAATTGCCTGTCCGACCAACCGCACCCCCAACACGGCCCGAGCCCCTTCCAGCAGCAGCCAGAACCCACCCGCGGCCAAATACGGTTCCGCATTGAAGCTTCGTGTGCACCAAGTAGCGGGAGACAAGGCTTGGAGCTTCCGAACATTGGCCTCGAACCCAGCCGCATCCTCTGGCTTGGATGGCAGATAAACCCAGGCCCGGGTTGCCCCAGCCTGCACCAACGGTGCTACTTCCTGCCGGGCGGCCTTGGCTAACAAGCGTTGATAGGTTTTTCCTAACGCGCACGGCTGCTGGGTATGTTCCAAGTTTGCCCGCAACTCGGCCAACGCCCCGCGGTGCAGGGGTAGCGGGGTTCCCCATCCGAACTGGCGTGGTTCCATAAGGGCGGCATGCAGCACCTCCCAGGCGCAATCCTGCCAAAATGGGTCTTTGGCGTATTCCTCATTTTCTTCGGTAAGATAGGCTCGCCATACCCGTACCTGCTGAAGCCGTTGCTCATTCACCGGGGCTAATACCTCGCTCCAATACTCGGCGGATTCGGCTTCAAATGCCCGCAAGCTGGCCGCGGCCTCAGAGTTGGTTTCCGCCAAGGTGCACAAGGCGTCCAATTCAGCCTGAACCGCCGGGTCAGCCGGAGGTCGGGTAATAAGATAGTTCGCTTCCTTGGCCCTGGTGCGGAAGCGGTTGGCCGCGGCTTCCCGCAACTCGGCGGCGGTATGGATGGAGTTCCAAGCCAAGTCGCGTTCGTGCTGGGCGACCCATTGGCGGGCGGTGGGAGAATCGAGCTTCAATCGGGCTAACTTGCTTTTGGCGGACCACCTGGCCTGCAGTGGGATTGGCTGAGCGGCCCTGGTAGTGAGCAGCACCCGCACGGTAGGAGCGTGTAGGTCAGCCAACGCTGCTAAATACCGGGCAATCGGATCGATTTCCAACCCGGCCTCAAACCGGCTCCGCGGACGTTGGAGAGTTGCGTTCATTGCTCCCGCCGAACCTTATCGGAGGGGGGGCAGTATGAACCGCCCCGCGGCCTAGCCTCAAGCAGATCCTTGGTTTAAAGCGCGTGAAGCCTTGCCGAGCCCGCCAATTCGCTGGCAAGCCGCAGCCCGCCGCTGTATCAAAGCCTGATGAGTTTCGATTTGGAGCATGAGCGGGATCGCCTGGCGGGCCTTGCCGCCCGCGGCTGCTACCTTGGCACCAGTTCCTGGAAATATCCGGGCTGGGCCGGCCTGGTCTATGACGAGCGGCGGTACCAGACCCGCGGCAAGTTTTCCAAGGCGAAGTTTGAAAAGACCTGCCTTAAAGAATACGCCCGAACCTACCGCTCCGTCTGCGTGGATGCGGGCTACTATCAATTCCCAACCGTGGCTTCGATAGCCGGGCTTTGCGAACAGGTATCGGAGGACTTCCAATTCGCCTTTAAGGTAACGGACGAAATCACCCTCAAGACGTTTCCGCGGCTGGCGAAGTTCGGGCATCGAGCAGGGCAGCGAAACCCCAACTTCCTGAATCCCGAACTGTTCAGGGAAAAGTTTCTGGGGCCGTGCGAACCGTTCCAATCGTTGGTCGGCCCGCTCATCTTCGAGTTTGCCGCCTTTCATCGGCCCGACTACGAACACGGGCGGGAGTTTCTGGCCGACCTACACGAGTTCTTGGGGGCTTTACCCCGCGGCTGGCGGTATGCGGTGGAACTGCGAAACTCGAAGTGGTTGCAGCCAGAGTATTTCGACGTGCTACGGGAGCACGGCGTCGCCCACGTCTTTAACAGTTGGACGCGGATGCCGCCGATTTCCGAGCAACTGGCCCTGGCTGGCAGCCAAACTGCCGACTTCACCGTATCCAGACTGCTGCTCAAGCCAGGGCGAGCGTATGCCGACGCGGTTAAAACCTTCCAGCCCTACAACCTACTCAAAGAGCCGAACGACGAAGTTCGGAGTGGAGCCGCCCGACTACTCGAACAGACTCTCTCCGAACAACGCCGCGGCTACCTCTACGTCAACAACCGTCTGGAAGGGTGCGCGCCCCTCACCATTGCCGCAATCAGCCCAGCTTAGAGGCTGGCGGCTCGGGTTCGGGCTTCGCCGCCGCATCCGCAGCCAGAGACCGCGGCCTGGCAACCTCCTCTTCCAGCGTCCCGTATTCGTTGCCCCAGCCATCCCAACCCGGTCTGACCTGGCGGGCGAAGACATCCAGCCGCGGCCCGTCGAAATACTTGGCCAGGTTGCTGTAAAAGCAGGCGGGCTTCACACTGTGGGCCGTGGCCGTCACGGTGAACATCGTCTTGGATTTCCCCAAGGCCGCGGGTTGAAACACGGCTTTGCCTTTGTAGGCGAAGAGGGCGTATTCCGTCGTGATTTGATATGGCCCGAACGGGCACGGCCCAGTTCGCTTGTCCCAGGTGACCATCGTGTAGAACGTGAACCCCCAAGCTTCCAACAGGTCAAACGCGGTTTTCAGGCATGGCTCCTTCGTGGTTCGGTCCTTGCTGTTGGTAGTCCAGAGCCAAAGGAAGCAGGATTCAGCGGCCCAGTCAGGGATGGGGAGCTTCATCAACTCCGCCTTGCTCATCGTGGGGTAGCCCAACTCCTTGGTCTGATTTGGCCGAGCCGCCCGCTTGCCCGTCTTGCCCTGGTTCCAAGGCGGATCCACCACAATGCAGCGATACTGATGCAAACCTTGCGGCGGAACCGGACACGGGATGGGCGAAGACGGTGCGTTCATAGTTGAGCCCGAGGGCTCAATCCGTAGATACAGGCCGGTTTTGCGCCGCGGTCAGTGGCCCACCGAATACCCGCGGCAATTCGGGAAATACGTCTCGTGATTGCACAACACCGCTACTGAGGGACGCTCCTCCAACTCGGGCACTGGGGCGGGCTCACAGCCATTTGGTTGCTGACCAGGCAGGCCCTTCCGAAGCGTCTGGCTCGCTGCAATGGCCGCCAAGGCTGCCATACGCAGGTCTGCAACGTCGGCTTCCCCGAGCACCGCGGCCTTAGTGGGCGCGACCGTCTGAGTTACCTCGACCTTAGGCGCCACCGTGGGAGTGGTCGGGGCAGTGGGAGCCGCGGCCTCCCCAAACGCCGCTTGCCGCCCCCGCCAGAGCAGGTAGTTCACATCCTGACTCGAGAGTTGCACGCTCGGGAACTGTTTGCCAATGGTGAGGCGCACGGCGGCCACTCCACGCTGCCATGCCCCAAGGTCCTCATACCCATTCATTTCTTGTAGGCGGGCCAGGATTTCCTCGCCTTGCTGAGCAGCGGTTAAGTGGCGGTAATTCGGGTCATCCACCACCGCCTTGAACGCAAGCTGTTCCGGGGTTCGCTCCGCCCCGGTCTGGTTTCGGTCAAACCCCGCGTGAGCTTGCGCGCGGATGCGCTGAAAGAGTCCGTCCGCTTCAGCCCCCAAGGCTTTTCGCACTCCGTAGTGCACGACGGCTTCATGCAGGCAGGCGCGAGTAACCGCCGCCGCGGGGGTTTCCCCATTTCGGACTTCCACATTCGACGCAATGACTTGGATGACGCCGCGCTTGGCATCGCAGAGGGCCTCGGCATTGGCGAGTTTCACTTCCAAGGCTTTGGGACAGGCTTTCAGCAGCGAAGTGGGATCAGGCAACACTTCCATCCGAATCCCCTGGACGTTGAGCCCCCCCACCACCTTTTGAGCAACGGCCAAGTCCACGCCCAAGTGCGAGAGCGTTACCCCTTCGTTCACCGCCGCGTGAGTCAGCGGCAGCACCTTTCGGCTCGAGCCCGGGTCAATGGCGAACGCGGCCCACTGGCGCACCGGCTCCTCCACTCCCGCGGGTTGCGCCATGCCCCAATTTCGACCAGCCACCAACGGGCGCTGAGCCGAGGTAAGCGAGTCATAGCCGGCCTTCACCAGGGCTTCGTGCACCTGTTCCGGGCCGACCGCGGACACCATCAAAGCATAGACCTCACCCGTCGCCCGCGGCAGCACCGGGTCATTTTTCCGCAACGCCTGCAACACCTCGGGAGCCAAGGCCGCCCGTCCAAAAATCCGGCTCACTTCATGCACCGTGAGGTTGCCATCCAAATCCAGCGTTCGTTTAACGGCGCAATGCAACGCATCGGGGGTATTGCCATTCGGCGGGCCTTGCCTCCAGACGTATTGAAAGGCCAGCCGCTGTTCCACCAAACCCCGAACGGCCGGGTTGGCCAGGAAGAACTCGCTCAAATCAGCCAGGGCAGCCTTATCCAAGGGTTCGCCCAACACCGCTTCCGCTTGTTCGATAAGCTGACCGCGGGCAACTGGGCGGCTAGGCACGAACTCAACTGGGGTTACGCCCCTTGGAGTCAACCCATCTGCCCGGTCTTGCAAGGCCACTTTGAGCCGCAGGGCCTCATAGCCGCTCAGCACCGCGGCCGCCTGTTCAGGCTGCAACTTGGCTAAGGCAGTCGGCTGCTGCAAGCTGGCTTTCACTGCGGCATAGGTGGGCTCCGAACCCAAGAGCCGCGCCATGGAGAACAGATTCAACTGGGTTGGGATACTGAATACGGGAGCCCCTACCTCTTCCGGGTGGATAGCCGGTTCGGGAGTCAATTCCACCGCGGGGGCGACCGCTTCCTCTTCCACCTCCGCCTGGTTCGACCCAGCAATCCGCCGTGCGGCCTCAATCCCTTTTTTGGACAGTTCCCGAAACAACGATTTATCGTCGCTCAGCAATCGCTTCCAACTCTGGCAATACGCAATGGTCTGAGCTTCGCTCTGTTCGTTGCTGATGCCACACCGGGCACACAACACCGCCGAACCCAACTCGGCAATTAACTCTTCCTTCGCATACGAAACCGAACCATATCCGCCCGTCATATCACGGTTGAGGCGGCTTTGATGACCGCTGGAGTGCGCAGCCTCATGAAACAAGGTTGCATAGAACGCGGCTGGGGACTCGAAGCTCGTGGCCAGCGGCATTTTGATGAGGTCAAAGATCGGATTATACGAGGCCGCAAATCCCCCGCCGAATTTGATTTCTGGACCCTGCCGATAACGCATCAGCACCTCTTCCGCTGCCAGAATCGGATTGAACTCCTTAACCGGGGCGGCTTCGGGCAACTTCAAGCCCTCGCACTGCGAGACATTAAAGACCGTGAACCCTTTGGGATAACTAAACCGCCGCTGCTTGTTTTTGCCCTCAGCATCCAGCGTCGGCATGCCGTCCTTATCCTTCGCTTCCACCTCTTTCACAATCCACCGCACCAACGAGTGGCCATGCTCCCCCTTCTTCACATTCCCGCCCAACTCCCGGGCTTGGTTAAACGTGACGAACCACGGCTGCTCGAACCCCGCGGCCATCAACAGGTAAATATTGGTGCCGGTATATTCCTTTCCGGTAAGCAGGTTTTTGGGGATGAAGTCTCCGCCCTTCCACGGCCTGCGCCAGGGAATTATGCCTTGCGAAAGGGAGTCAATGATTCGCTGCGTGATGAGTTGGTCGGGATCAAACTCGACCCGCGGCTGATTGGATTTCGCTGGATGGGATTTGCTCATAGGACGATTGGGGGTTGTTGCCTCTATCCTTGAGATACAGGCAAAGTTGCTGCCGGCTTGGGGTTTATTTTCATTGGGGCAAGGCAACGCCAAAGCGTTGGACGAATTGCTGGATGGAGAGGTCTCGCCCGTCTCCGAACATCCTCCACCACCGAAGGGCGGAGCCGTCCGCAAAGGCTGCCAGCACCAAGGCTTGCCCGGCTTCCGATAATTTGAGGGAGTGCCATTTCGTGCTCCGTTCCGCGGGGCTCGTGCTTTGCGCAAACAGCTTGTATCGCCCGGTGGAGCGCACCCAAAGCGGGGCCTCAAACCGCTCGGACTTAAACGCTGCCAGCCGCTGAGGGGAGGTTTGCTGAGCCCAGAAAAACGGCAGGTCGCCCGGAGTCAATTTCGGAAACGAGGTCTGCACCGCGGCATACGACAGGCTGGTGAAGGGTTGCGCCCATACCGAGGCCCGCTCGCCCGCCCGATGCGTCAGAAACCCCGTGGTGAAATATTGCGGCTCGGCCTGGCCTGGGCAGTTGGTCGCAATGAGAATTGTAATGCGTTGTTCTACTTTCGGGAAAAGCGGTTTGGGTCTGATTTCGTGGTGCAGGGCCACCAGTTGATTGAAGCGGCACATCAAGGTCTGGCGGATTGGCAGGGTGCGTATGGCGCAGCACATGGAGACGGGCACAATCAACGCCAGCCCGGCCAAGTTCGGAGTTCCCAGCAGCCGTTCAGCAAACTGAATCCATAGGTTGCCAGTTCGGCTTTCTTGATACGGCGGATTGGAAATCACCAGGGCACCCGCGGGCAGCGGCTGCTCAAAGAAATCCCCGCAGTGCAGCTGCTGGCGAAGGATATTGGCAGTCTGTTCCAGGGACAAGGCGGGCAGCCAGGGAGCCAATGCCTGAGCCAGGTTGCCAACGCCTGCCTCATACGTGGCCGGGCAGAGTTCCCCGCCGCCCAAGGCCGCCAACAGGGCCTCATTCCGCAAGCCCCTGATCAAGGCGAGCGTTACGCCGCAAGCAATGAGCAGCCCGGCCTTGCCCATAGCCGGGTCATAGCACACTTGGCCGGGTTGCCAACCTTTGAGCAACTGGTAAGCGGTATAGAGCGCGACATCCGGCGGAGTAAAATACTGCGCATACTCCTTTTGGAAGTGGCCCGAGTTCGGGGTTTGCGCAATGGCCGCCAACACTGGGTTCGCCCCCTCCGTGCGTCGCTCCACATACGCACTACTGGCATGGAACAATTCAGCGAAGGTTTGATGCTCAGGGTCGAGCCACGCATACGGAAGGAGCGGATCGGATTGGTGCATAGTCAGAGCCGCGAAGGCTCCGACTGTGAAATACAGGTAGCTTTTGAACCACTACCTCACGCCACCTCAATCCCGTGCGAGTGGGACGGGGCATAGGGCTCCACCGTTCTGGCGGGTTGAACCTGCTGGTAGCTTGAGGGCTCGCTTTCAAATGAGTCAAGTTCCCGCTCGGTGTGCGCTTGGTAGGTGAGAACCCGGTTGCAAGCCTTGGCATAGGAAACTCGATCCACCTCCTGCAGGCGGCTTGGCTTCAACACCAGCAGCGTGTCGGTCTCCCCATCCTCGCCTGGCAGCACGACGGCATCCTTGCCCGCTTTCTCCAAGGCATCCGAAAAGTGATAGTCGGTGGCCGCGGCCCGACTCATCGCTTTGAGTTGCCCGGCATCTAGCAGGAAGCCCCCATCGCCATCGGGGAGATAGGCTTCGTCCACCAGTTTGCCGAGCAATTCAGATTGGGCGGCGTATTGCTGCACCGCCGCGGTGCGTTCGGCCTGGTTCACTTCTGGGCTCAGGTCGGCGAACGCCACGCTAAAGGACGAGGGCGCTTGAAGCCGCACCGCATCCCAGTTCGGATTTTCGGTCAACTCGACTATGGCCGCAGCCTTGCCCGCGGCAGTGGCAAGGTTCACCCCAGGCAGCGAGTCCTCACTTTCGATAGCCACCGCCGCCGCGGCCTCCAAGGTGGTGCTGGTATAGAGTCGGCTGATGTGCGCCATCGGCCGGTTATGCTGGTCGGGCCTAAGCACCGTAATCAATCCGTCCGTGATTGCAGCAGCTTCCAAGGCTCGAAACGGGGACGGGTCAGCCGCTGGATGAACCGCCTCGAAACAACTTAACACTGGTTCGTTGGTCTGGACGGGTTGAGGCTCCCGGCTTGGCCCTTGGTACTTCGGAACATACTTGCCCCCAGTGCTCAGGGCCTCATCCCGATTGCGCCAAAGCTCCCGCCAGGCGGCCGCTTGCTCGGGCGTTGCGTCCACCGTAGCGGCCAACCCCACCGCTTCCGCCTGCCGATCATAAAAGAGGTTTTCATTCTTGAGGTCGGTGAGCAGCTTGGAGGCCGCGGTCGGCACCTGCTCGGCGGCTTGCCGGGCTTTCCAAAGCAGATATTCCACATCCCCTTCGTCGAATCGCATTTGGGGCAACACGGTTCGCACCAGGTCCCGCATCGTTCCCCTGGCTTGCTTCCAGAACGGCAAGGCTTCGTGCTGGCGGTGTTCTTGCAAGGTGCCCAGCAGTTGTTCCGCTTGCTCGGGCTGGGAAGCCCCAGGATAGGTTTGCTGCACGTGCTTGACCGCCTGCTGCACCTCCGGCTGGTCACTCTTGGAAGCCAAGTGCCAGATTTGCGTTAAGGCGGGCTTGGCTTGTTCGCCAAAGAGTTCTCGGAAGGCATGATGCGAGGCGGCGACATGGAAGCCCGCCCGCTGGACCGCACTCACCGCGGCTTCCCCGTCGCGGGACGGAATGTTTTCAGGCACCAACACGACTTGGGGCAACACCCCACTACCTTGCACATATACCGCATCCAGGTTGGCGAGGCCCGGCGTGGTGGCGAGTTGCTTTGGAAACTTGGCCGCAAACTCGGCCTTGGAAAGCACGACGAATTCCACCGCCTTCACCCGTTGTGACAATTCCCGCACCGCCTGCTGCGCCTGTTCCATCGAAACCAACCCCGTTCGCTCCGGGCTGAACCCCGCTTCAGGACTGAGCAGTTTCGGGTCGGACTCCTCGGCCAGGTGGGCCGGCGTCCAATTCGGATTGTTAGTGGCCTGAATCCGAACCTGCACGGCTTTGGCTTTGGCCAGTTGGTCCAAGGCTTCGGTTGGCGTGGCTGGATTATCCGCCAGGCGAAGCTGCACCTGCACTGCCTTATCATTGATCAGGCCCAGCAAGGTAGCCTTTGGGGTGTTGGTATTCCCGGCGATTTGTGCCCGCACGCCCGCCGAGGGATGAGTCCCCAAATAAGCCAGCCCGGCTGAGGGGGTGTTCGGGTTGCCCGCAAGGGCCAAGGCCACCTGCTCATTCGCAGCCTTAACCATTCCGCCCAAGGTCTGGGGCGGCGTGTTGGAGTTCTGCGCTACCGCGGCCTGAACGACCGCCTCAGGGTCCTTCGCCAGGCCGCTCAGCGTAGCCGCGGGAGTCGCAGCGTTCGTGGCCACCAAGGCCCGGACGTTGCACACCGGGTCATTGGCCTGCCGTTCCAGCACGCTCACCGGCGTATTAGGATGCTGCACCACCAGGGCTCGCACCAGCGAATTACGGTGAGTTACCAACACCGTTAGGGTATCCGCCTGGGTGTTCGAGTTCCCAGCCACCGCTTGAGCCAGTTTGGGGTTGGAGGTGGGTTGCAGCCCCTTGGCGGTAGCTTCCACCGCCAGGCCGTGCAAGACTTTTGCTGGGGTGTTGGCGTGCCGCGCCGTCGCAATTTGCACTTCCGCTTTTTCATCTCCAGCCAACACCGTCAGGGCTTGGGCTTGCGTGGCCGGGTGACGGGCAATGGCCAACCGCTCCGCCAGTTTCTCAGTGCCGGTTACTTCGAGCTTAGGAGCCGCTTCGGTCGGCGTCGTCGGTTCGAGCATAAAGTCCAGCAGTTCATGGTTGTCCACCGTGAGCACGGATTTGGCCCGACGGCCCGCATACGCCCGCATCGCAGTCATCACCGCGGCCCGAGCCGTCTGCAACTCGACGATAGCCCCCGTCGCGGTAGGATAGGTTTCGGGTTTAGCGAGGCCCACCTTTTCCAACAGCTTCTGCACCGACTCCAAAAACTGATACTTCAACCCGGCGATACGTTCGCTTAAAGAGGGATCATACCCACAGGCCCGAACCAGCAACTCGGGATTGTTCAGCGTCTCCCCCATAAAATCCGCTACAAACTCATCCCGCCACCGAGCCCCACGGTATTCCGCAAACGAGGTGCGGGAAGTCTGATATTCGGTGGTAGCTCCCGCCGCGGCGAAAATGGCCTGGCTGTAGGCTTGATACACGTCAGGCACTTCCCGCTTCATCCAGTGCGCGAGTTCATGGCCCACGACGACATTCAGGGGCTTATCCACATCCGCATTTACGAAGATTTGATGATTTCCACCAGCTACCCCCGCCAACCCGCTTCGGTCAGCATCCAAAAACCAGACAATTTCCTTCCCGAACAATTGCGCCAGCAGTTCCGCATGCTCGACTTGCTGATCCCGCACCTGCGGGCGAGTTGCGGCCACCAACAGCACAGATTGATTCGCCCCGGGCGGACGCGCCGTTTTGAGGTCTCCCATCAGTTTCACGATGGCATCCAGATCCCGTTCTTTGTACGAGATTCCGGCATTTCGCCGGGTATTGGCCTTGCAGAACATAAAGTCAGTAGGTTGCGTTTTCATAGGTCGTTAGTTGAGGTCTAAGCCGAAGGAGCGGTGGGGTGGAGTTGCAGGTTGCTGGCGAGTTGGGATCTGGTAGTGAGGGGTGACCTCGGGATGCGAAGCGAAGTGCTCAAGCTCGATTTCAACCGGCTTGGGATAATTCGCCTCGGCTAGGTCCTCCAGCTTTTGCGGGGTGAGCCCTAAGGCCGCGAACCGGGCTTCGCACTGGGCCTTGGTAGGCAGCGGGAACAGCCCATCCACCAGTTGCTCTACCGCTCGGGCCACCGCGGGGTTGTCAATGGCCTTGAACATCCCAAACGCTATCGCCGATTCAGGATTGCCGTATTCGCTGGCGGGCACCTCGTCAAAATTAAGAAACTGTTTCGGGAGTTCTTTAATGCGTTGGTCAAACTCCATTTCTTGAAATTGATCCATGAACTGCAACTCCTCGATAGCGTAGGAAGTCGCAATGCCTACGAAGGCGTGCTCAGCTTTTTGCTGAAACCGAAGCATAGCCAGGGCTTTGGCGGGGGGATTGTCAGATGGGGGGTTCATATCTACTGATCAGATAAGGGCTTTTGCCCCTCCGGCTTGGGGTTTTTTTTCACCCCCGCGGTTTTCTTGCCCCGCCAGCCCCGCCACTGGCGCACCAGGCCGAACCGAAGTAGCCGACTCTGAAGGTAAAAAGGAAACCATAAGCTCTAACCTTTAGATACAGCACCGAAGTTGGCCGCCCTTAACAGACGGTCAGAACCCCACCTCGAACTGCCTCCCGCGGGGCTCCGGCTGAACTGGATAGGGCCTGGCGGACTGAATCACCGCGGGCTCCCCGCCTTCCTCACCTTCCCATTCGGGCGGAGTAGCGCGGTCTGAATCCTCCGGGTCACCTTCGATTTGCACGCCTTCCAAGAACGGGTTGACCTCCTCGTCCTCCACCACCGGGGCGTTAAGCCAAACCTCTGGCTCTGGCCCGAACACGACTTCCAATTCTGCCTCCTTCGCTTCGTGCAGTTCAGGCGTAGGCTGAGGTTCGGGCACCTCAGAGACTACCAGCGTCGGAGTCGCCGCGGGCTCGGGAGCCACCGCGACCTGGGGAGTGGCCGGAGCCTTGAGCCCTTCCAGCAGTTCCAGGGCGAGTTCCCGTTGCCCGGTTTGCTGAATCCGCTGATGCAAATCCTCCGTGTCATTCGTGAATACCCAAATCCCCCGCTTGGCGCGGGAGACATCCACGTAATATTGCCGAGCGTTGGTCGCCCCTTTGGAACCAGCATCGCTGTATAAGACAAACCGAACCGTCAACCCCTGTGCTGCATTACTCGTAATCGCATAGCCGCGGTTAGCCAGAATCGGGCGAGTAAGGGTTGCCTTCACCCGGGGCTTTCCGCCCACCACCTCAATCATCGGTTGCCCTTGCTCATTCCAGCCCACCACCTGCACAATCGAGCCGTTGGCAATCCGCTGTTTGTGGGTATGCCGCCGAACCGTGCCATCGGGCATTTTGCAGGCTTGGCCAGGCAGGTCGATCCCGACGTGCAGGGTTTCCCGAAGCCGCAGCAAGTCGCCGACGCGCACTTTCAGGTCGGTGAGTTGGCCGACGGAGAGTTGCTGGGAATCCTTTTTACTGAGGACGTGCCGCACGCCGTCCGCGGTGGTGACCACCATTTTCCCGTTCTGTTGGCCGGCATAGCTGAGCACCGTGCCCTTGGGCAGCAGAGCCTTATTGTTGAGCGGGCACAACTCTCCCCCAGCCAGGAGCCGAGTGGCCGCCGTGAAGCTGCTGGCCAACCCTTTCTCCGCGTTCGTCAGATTGCTCGGGTCCAGGGTTTGCAACACCCGCTCCTCACCTTGCAACAAGCCCTTACTCACCATTTCCTCCCGGATATATTCATTGAGGATGCCCACCTCTTTGCGGGTTTGCGAAATCACCAGCGAAGTGTGCTGGTCCTTCTGCCGCGGGTCGGTAAGCTCATTGCGCTCCCGCATCAGGTCCACCGCCTTAGCGGCTACGGCTCGGCGGCGCTCCTCGTCCGCTTCGTTGCGGCTCAACCGGCGGCCTTTGGCGTCAGTCTTGAACTCGAAAATACGGGCGTTCTCGGCCCGCTGCTCGGCGTTGGGATTCCGCTCCTCATATTCACGGCCCTTCCGGTCCAAGTCCGACAACAACTTGAAGGATTCAGACGGCTTGCCCTGTTCCGCCAAGGCTACTACCCGACGAAACCAATCCTCATACTGCCGCTTGATTTCGTGCACTTCCGTTCCGAGCGTGGCCCGGCTGGTGGTCGTGAACTGCTCGATGGCTCTTAGGCTATCTCCCTCCGCAACCGAAGAATGTTGTGCCGTATCCCCAGAAAGCAGGACCCTGGCGTTGTATTGCTTCGCATAGCACAGCAGGGCGAACATAGTCTGCGTGCCCAACTGCCCCGCCTCGTCCACCAGCAGCACCGTCTCGGGCGGTAAGGGCTTTTGCGTAGCCAGCAGCGAGGCCACCGTGATAGCAGGCCGCCCGCGATCATTGGTAAGCGAATTCACCTGGGCCGTTTGCGGAGCCGCCACGATGACTTCCTTGCCCTCCTGTTCCAGCAATCGCTCGATGAATACCAGCGCATAGGATTTGCCGCGGCCTGCCCCGCCCTTGAAGATGCTGAGGAAGGAACTGTTCTCAACGGTATCCAGCACGGAGCGCCGCTGGGCTTCGCTAAACTTTTGGCAGAGTTCTGACAGGGGAAGCTGGTAATCCGGGAGCCTCGACGGGGATTGGATGCCCGCAGGCTTTACCTCTTTCCGAAACGCAGCTTCCAAAAGCACCCGGTTCAGTCGTTCCAAGCCGCGGCCTTCCGGCTCCTGGGCTTTGAGTTGCTTCGCCAAGGCAGATAGTTCGAGGTCCGCGAACCGCTTGGGCGTGAACAGGGATCGCCCTTTGAGCCGCTCATTGAGCCCCTGCACCAAGGCTGCTTGCCGTGCTTCAAGGCTGGCCTCACTGAGCAAGGTGGTCTGGATGGAAGCCGAGAGCCCCTTCCAAAGGTGGGCTGAAAGCGGATCTGCCTGAGCGATTATGCGATTCAGGAATCCCTCCACATCCCGAAAGCTGGCGTTGTTGAAGGTGGGGCACCCCTTAATCGCATCCTCTTTCAATTCCAAAGCTTCCCGAATGGCCTGGGTGCGCTCAATCCGCAATTCCGCCGGGATCTGCCGCACCAGGCGTTCGCATTGCCCAATCCCTTGCTGCACCAGATTGACCATGGCCCTTTCCCGTCTGGCCACCTCCTTAGTCGTGAGGCGCTCCTTGTCCTTACTCCAAATAAATTGCTCGTCCGTTTCGAGCCGGGTGCGCAACGCGGCCTCACTCACCAACCGGCTCCCCGCGGCATAGCGCAAGGCAGAGGTCAGCACCTCCCCAACTTTGACAACCGAGCCCCGCTCGAAACAATGCGCGACCGCCCAGGCCAGTGCCGACTCCTCCGTTACTTCGCGGGTGTAGCAGTCGCCGTGTTGTTCGCAAGCATGCGGCAGCGGTAGCGCATACTCGTCCACGGCCTTGGCGGAGGCCGGGCGGCTGTTGGCCAGGGCATCGGCGACGATGGCCTGATGCAACTCCGCGGGGGTTTCCCAATTCAGCGTAGCCGCAGTAAAACCAGCGTGCATATCGAGCCACCGCCCAAACTCGGCGATTTCCTCCTCCGTGTAGCCCCGCTGCTTCGAGTATGCTTTCCAATCCCGCTTCCAAAGTGCCACCTCCTCAGGAGTCATTTTGCGGTCTGGGGTCTTTTCCGCCGCGGCCACCCGCTCGGCGAGCCGCACATATTCCGCCTCAAACGCTTCGCGCGTCAGTTCCGCAGGGGGGACCACGCCTTTTCCACGGCCCAGCGCCCGCTGGATAATGCCCATAAAGCGGTTGGCCGCCCTCGAACCAAACTCAGTAACCAGTTGCTGCCGCCAGTTGGCCTGCAACTCGGCCTTGGTCGTGATGAGATCCTTCTTAGTCCGGTTTTGATGCGCAATCACATCCTTCACGACTTGGGGATTTCGCCCCGCGCCCGATTCCAGCACCACCGCAGCCCTCGCTTCGATATTGGCGTGCCGTTTCGAGAACAACTGCCCCACTGCCGCAGGAATCCCCGCAATGGCCACCGATTTGCCATCCGTCCCAACCCCAAGCTCATACCCCAACTCCCGCAGCCGCTTCCCGAGTTCGTGGTTATAAACGGTGTCCATCAACGCCCTCGCTTCCAGCATGGCCTTCGTTTCCAAAGCCCGCCAGCCCCCGGCTTCGCCCGCCGCCGGGTCAAAAGTGAGATTCGCAATCACCAAGTGGCTGTGCAGGAAGACGTCTGAAACGGCTCCCTGGCTTTCTGGCCGAGCGGTGTCGTGCGTGAACATCGCGGCAACCAAATTGCCGGTAAGCCGGTAATCGGTGCTATCTGGAGTTTCGCGCACCCGGGCAGCAGCGAACCGTTGCACCGTCTGAAAGGCCACCTGCACTGCCGCGGTATGCGCCGCCGCAAGCCGGTCGTCGCCCCCGACTCCCCAGGCCGCCGAAATGCTTTTGTCCGGCGCAATCACCCAGTCATACCCCGAGCGTCGGTTAGCTTTAAGCGCCGCCGTCTGCTGTGCCCCAGTGCTCGGATGTCTCCCCGCAAGCACGTTGAGGAACGCCTTTTCCTCAACCGCCCCCTTCAATCCCAGCAGTTCTGCGCCTTGCCCCAGCCATACGCCCGCAGTTTGCCCCAATCCCAACGCGGGATTAACCAGTTGCTCTTTGTGATACAAGGCCGCGGCGGCCGGAGTGCCGAGTTTGTGGGGTTTGGCGATCATGGGGCATAGGATAGATACAGGCCAATTCCGCACCGACGTGGGGTATTTTTTAAGCCACGTCGTGCCCGTAGGAGCGAGGGAGGTGATAAGTGGGGGCTTGTGGCCTGGGAGCCTGATACTGCTGAGTGTAGCCTTCGGGATATGCCCCGAACCGCTCCAACTCAATTTCGACGGCTGGCAGCCGGGCGGGTAGCCGAGCCAGCCAGGTCGTGATTGCGTCTTCGCCCAATCTCGTGCCCACGTGCTTGGCCATCCACACCTCCACTTTGTTCACGAGCATTTCCCACCAGGTGGGGGCCTCGGTGTCAGCCAGACGTTCGGCGTGGCGGGCCAGCAGTTCTCCCAGCACCGCCGTCTTGCCTTCCTCGGTGTCCCCGAACCCGTAATCCTGTTTGAGGTCGGCCAGCGACTTATGCCCCGTTGCCTTGAGCAACGCGGGAAGTTCCGTCATCAGTTGCGGCTCGGCGGAGTTGAGGATTGCCGCCAACTCTGCTTTGCCCTCAGGGGTCTTGGCGAACAAGGTGACATTCCGATGGCCCGTCGTTTCGTGGAAAAACAGGGCCGTAGCCCGCTCCACCGTGGCGATTTTGTCTTGCAGGAAAACCGTCGTGTCGGTCTTCGGGTCGTAGAACGCTTCCACGCCCTCCCCGGAAAGAGAGAAGTTGAAGACCAGTTGGTCCTTCCGCTTCTTATCGAACACCCGCGGCTGGGGCTCGGGTTGAGAAACTACAACTGGTTCAGGTTTCGGTTCGGGAGCCAGCAGCGTCTGGTGCTTTGCCGCGGCACTGCGAATCTCCCAAACATCGTCTTCCGCCAACAGCAGTAAGGCGGACCTTGGGGTCTTCGGGTTAGTGGCAACATTTTTACGAACGGCCTGCACGTCCACCGCGGCGAGTAAGCCTAGCGTTTCAGGCGGAGTGCTCGGGTTGGCGGCGATATCCGCCTGGAACATCAACTGGTCTCTGGCAAACGCCCATTTGGTCAGGATAGCAGGAGGGGTGCTGGGGTTCCGGGTCAATTTCGCCTGAATTAACCTACTGTCCTCCATCGCTAATATTGTCAAACCATCAATCGGCGTGTTCGGGTTCGAGGCCGCCGCAGCCCTACTTTCATAATCCTCCCCCGTCGCGTATTGCATCAGAACGGCCGCGGGCGTGTTGGCGTGCCTGCCCACCACGGAACGCACCTCACCCCGTGGATCAGCCGCCAAGAGAGTTAGAATTGCCGGGGTCGCAGAATCATTTGCTGCAACCGATTCCCGAACTCGCCAGTCCTCCGAGCTGACCAACCAACCCAGCACTTCTGCTGGGGTGGCAGGATTGATAGCTACCCCTCTATGGACGAGGAGGTCTTCATCCCGGGCGAGACTCCGCAAAGTTGCTTCGGGGGTATTTGGGTTTTCAGCTACCGCTCGCCGAACCTGGTGCAACTTATCGGCAGCAAGCAGAATCAGGGCCGAGGCGGGCAGTAGCTCATGGTGGGCCACCGCCTCACGCACTGTCGCTTCTTTATCCGCAGCGAGCATTAGCAACCCCTCTGGCGGGATGGAGGGATTTTGAGCTGCCGATTCACGAATATACCAGATGTTTGATTTCGCCAACTCCATCAAATTGACAGCAGGGGTGTGCCCATTTTCGGCCGCGGCCTTTTGCACATCAAAATCCTTGCCGTTGGCCAATAGTGCTAAAGTCTCGGCGGGTGTGTGCTGGTGCTTGGCCACCTGAAGGCGCACTGTTGCATTTTTGACTGCAGCCAGGATTTTTAACACCTCAGCAGGCGCGTTATGGTGCTGGCTCAACAAACTGGCGGTTTGCGAGAATGCAAACTGATATTGAGTTGGACGGCACAACAGGGTCAAAGCCTCCGCAGGGGTGTTTGGATTACGGGCAAGTTCAACGTCAGACCCAGTATCATTCTTGGCCAGTTCGGTTAGGGTCTCAGCCGTGGTTCGAGGATGCTTGGAAACCAGTTCGCAAATTGACCAATTTCCGCCCGCGGCCAAGGCGGCGAGGGTGGATGGTGGGGTGTTCTGGTTTCGAGCTACATACCGCTGCAGTTGCGGGTCTTCACTCAGCAATGCCAAGGCGGCCTCGGGGGTTCTGGAATCCTGAGCCACCAACTCTCGTATGCCCAACACCTTGTCTTTGGCTAAAACAGCTAAGGTTGCAGGCCGGGTCTTCGCATGCAGCACCACCTTTTCACGAATGACCCTATTTCTGTCCGTGGCCAGTAGGTGCAGCAATTCCCCAGAAAGCGAAGGGTTATAAAGCAACTGAGTCCGCACTTCCAATTTCCGATCCTTTGCCAGCATCCTGAGAGTTGTCACAGGGGTTCGTTCATGGCTTGCGACCCGCTGCCTTACGTACACATGCTCAGCGGCGGCGAGTTTAACCAAGATTGCCGCAGGGACGTTTGGGTTGGAGGTCAAACTTCGGAGAATTTCTTCGTCGGTTGCCTCGGACAATCGTTCCAGGGCAGCCGCGGGGGTTCGTTCGCAACTAGCAGCTGCACAACGAAGGTTCAGGCTGGGATGCACAGCCAATTGCTCGAGCACCTCCTCTGAGAGGTTCGGATGCAAAAGCACAATTCTACGGATATAGTTATTCCATGAATGGATGTCATCCTCGTCGAACGCAAGGCGGATTAAAGTCTCGCGGGCCGTGGAGGGATTTTTGGCAACCCCATCTTGAACCCCATTGGCATGGTCGAACGCGAGCCGATCCAAAGCTTTGGGCGGGGTATTCGGATTGGAGGCCACATAGGAGCGAATCCGTGAATCCTCGTCGGTCGCCAATCTGGCTAGTGCGGTTCCAGGGGCTTTGGGGGATCTGACCACAGCAATGCGAACGATTAGTTCCGCATCAGCCGCCAGCAGGTCCAATGTAGCCGCGGGGGTGTTCGGATGGATTGCCACCGCTTCACGCACCCTAATCTCCTCAGCGTGGCCCAAATACTCAAGGGTAGCTGGTGTTGCTCCCGGGTTTTTTGCTCTCCACAGATTGACGTTTTTCAGTTCGGGCCGGGCTGCCAGCAAATCGTCAATGTCTGGACCCGCCTCGGGTGGAATTTCGCTATTATTCTTCACCCCCTGAATTTCCTGGATTTGGTCACCCACCAGGCGGATGGCGCAGACTGATTTGTTGCCCTCCATCAATAGCCAGAACCCGCCCCGAGCAAGATAGGGTTCGGCGTTGTAGGTTTTGGTGCACCAAGAGGTACAGGACAAATCCTTTAACTTCTGGACGTTGGCTTGAAAGTTAACCTCGTCCTCGGTCTTGGAAGGGATATACACCCACTGTCGGGCGCTTTCGGTTCTTACTGTGATTGCAGCGGCAGCGCGGGCATGTTCGGCCTGCAGCTTGGAGTAATTGGCTGTCAGCGCGACTGGTTGCGTTTTGCCGTTAATGGATTGCCTCAACTCGGCCAGCACGCCTTGGTTAAGATGAACGGTCGTGCCAAGCCCTCTATTGCGGTCGCTGGTCAAAGCCCCGTCCACAATGTCCCACACACAATCCTGCCAAAAGGGGTCCTTGGCGTATTCCTCGTTGCCTTGCGTGAGATAGCTTTTCCAATCCCGCACATTCTGAACCCGCTGACTGTTCACATAGCCAAGCAGTTCCCCCCAGCGCTGGGCGGGATTTGCTTCGTATTGCCGCAACACATTTTCCGCTTGAGGTTCGCCCGCGGCCATTTGCCGTAAGGCGTTCACTTCGGTTTGCGCAGCCCCACTGCTTGCGTCCAGACGGAGGAGGTAGTTTTCCTCCTTAGCCCGTTCCATAAACCTTGAGGCGGCCGCACCCATTAACTCTTCCTCTGTCCGCACCTTATTCCAGTCCACCGACTTTTCATTTCGGGCCACCCACTGAAAGGCCGTGGCTGACTCAACCCCCATCCGAGCCAACTTGCTTTGGGCCGACAGCAACGCCCCTTCGGGCACCTCGCCAATCGCGTCGCTCGTGGTGATCACCACTTTGGCAGACGGAGCGAGCTTCGCCGACAAAGCGGCCAGCCTCAAAGCGACTGGATCGGTTTCCAAGCCGGGGGCAATCCGACAAGTTGGGGAAGTAGGAGGTTGTTTCATAAGGCCGGGGCAATGCCCTCAACCTTGAGATACAGGTAAAATCTGCACCGCCTTGGGGTATTTTTTAGATCCCACCCCCGCGGCCCGAAGGTGAGTTCAAAACCGCCCTGTATTTCTGGGTATGGAAGCAACCGCCCTCGCCGACCAACCCGCTCAGTTCACCGTCATCCAAGGAACTGCCCCCATCCCCGCGGCTCCACGCTTGGCCTACCAGACCGCGGGCCGCGGCCTTTCGGTCTATCAAGGTAACAGCCTGGCCTTGTTGGACGAACTGTTGGAGGCGAATCCCGAGGGGCTCTTTGATGTGATTTTTGCTGACCCGCCCTATTTCCTCTCGAACGGGGGCACCACCTGCCAAGGCGGCCAGCGGGTGAGCGTGGATAAAGGGACTTGGGACCAGACACCTGGCCCCGAACTGATGCACGAGTTTAACTTGGCCTGGCTCTCCCGTTGCCAGCGGGCCTTGAAGCCGAACGGCACGATTTGGGTAAGCGGCACCCATCACGTCATTTTCAGCGTCGGCTACGCCATGCAGCAACTCGGGATGAAGGTGCTGAATGATATTTCGTGGGAGAAGCCGAACCCTCCGCCCAACCTCGCCTGCCGTTGCTTCACGCATAGCACCGAAACCGTGCTTTGGGCGGCGAAAAACGCCCAGAGCAAGCATTGCTTCAACTACGCGGCGATGAAGCAGGTGACGGGCAAGCAGATGAAGACAGTTTGGACGATGCCTGCCCCCGGAGCGTCCGAGAAACACGCTGGCCGCCATACGACCCAGAAGCCCTTGGCCCTGATTGAGCGCTGCATCCTGGCGTCCACGGAACCCGGGGCGCTGGTCTTTGACCCGTTCCTGGGCAGCGGCACCACCCTCGTAGCCGCGGCCAGAACGGGCCGCCGCGGGATTGGGTGTGAACTCACGCCCGAGTATGCCGACTTGGCCATACGCCGGGTCCAGGCCCTGTCCGCCAAGTGAATCAATTCGGGACCTGTATCTGTGAGTATGGCCAATCCAACGCTTGAACCTAATCATATCTCTCCAGCGCAACTGGAGTTGCTGACCCGCTACCGGGCCGGAGACTGCGAGGCTGGCGGTCAGTTGGTGAAAGAATACGCCGGCTTCGTGGGAAGCGTCGCCGCGGCTTTTCCGTCGCAGTTGGATTATTATGCGAAGTTCCAAGCCGGGAATATTGGCTTCCTGCAAGCCCTGGAGAAATACGATGCCAGCAAGGCCGCGTTGGCGACGTATGCCAAGTTTTGGATTGAACGGGCCATCAGGCAAGCGACGAGGGAGGACGAACGCATCATGCGCCTGCCTGAAAGCGTGGATGAAGCCCATACTAAAATCATCCTGGCCCGCAGAAAACTCGAATCGGAAGGGCAGGCCGAGGCGACGCTGGAAACCGTAGCCGCGGCCAGCGGGCTGAGCGAAGCTCGGATTCGTACCATCGTTGCGGTATTCGGATTAGACCTCAAAGGTTGCCCTCCGAACACCGGGCCGATGTTTAGCACCGGATACTTGGAAGGCCCCGATTTCGCCGCCAACCTGCCGAGCGAAGCCCCAACCCCGTATGAAGCAGTAGCCCATCAGGAACAGATTGGGTTGCTGATCGCCAAGTTGACTCGGCTCAACCAAGCGGATCGAGCCATTCTCTGCATCCAGTTTGGGATGGGCGACGAAGCGCGGGAGGATAATAGCACGCTGCCTTATCACGAACTCGGAGCCCGGCTGTGTTGTGGAGCATGGAAGGCCCGGGAGAGTAGCCTCCGAGCGGTGGCCCGGCTGCGGAAAATGATGGAGGACCGCCCGGTATGAACCCTCCCCTTAATCAACGGCCCACAACCCCTCCCGCGGCCTTGCAAGCCCCTGAAGCCTATTTGGGGCTCCTGGATGCGGTGGCGCACACTACTCGCACTGAGTTGACCTTTGAGGAACGTCGCCAGGATGGATATTTCGGGCTACACCACGCGCTTACCCACTTCGACCCCGCAAAGATGCGAACCTCGTTTGAGGGTTATGCGGTCAAGTGCATCCAGGGCAGTATCCTGAATCGCACCGCCGCGTTTGCTCGGACTATTCGGGCTCCCGCCAGAGTCTTCAGGAAAGGGGAGGCTCCCCGCTGCTTGAGCCTGGACACCAGCGGTTCCAATGCTGACCCAAATATTGCTTTGCAGCTACTTGCCCCAGAGCCAGACCTGCATCAGCCGACTGACGAGCACGTAGCAGTGCTGAAAGCGTTAGATCAGTTGTCCGCGCGCGAGCAGCAGACGTTGCGGATGCGCTTTGGGTTCGAGGATGGATCTGGCGCAAAATTGGACCAGATTGCTGCGGTGCTGGGGCTCACGCGGGAAGGAGCCCGCGTAGTGCAGGAACGGGCGCTGGCTAAATTGAGGAAGCTACTTCGCTACAAAGGCTGAGGCTGGTGCTCACTTCAAGAAAAACCGCTTGGCCCTGACTGAGCCCGTCGTTTTGAACGCCTTCGGATTGGCGTTTAGAAATTGGAGCACCGCTTGATAATTCAGGCCTGCGGTATTCGCCAACTCTTTTGCGCTGAGTCCGGTGGGCGTTTCCGCCAGGGCTTTGAGCACCAGGCGGCGAAGATCCTCGGCGGTAGTGCGGGGGCGGCGAACTGCCAGCCCCGCGGACGGCAACCCAGTCAGCTTCCCCAACTCGGCTTCTAATTCGCAGACGGCATGCCTCGCCGCTTGCAACCGTGCCTTGAGTTCTGAAAGGCATTGCCCTTTCAATTCTACTATTCGGGCTTCCAATGCTGCAATCTGAGCCAAGGCGGGAATTGACATAGATGGGCGTTATACCTGCCCCATCCAGTATCGTCAATGCGTTGCAGGCTGGGAACGGGAGGGGGGAGCCTTATTCGAGCGTTAATACCGGGCACACACGCTGACTCCCGGCTCCGGCCTGGCCGCTAACCTGTCTTCCCAAGGCACGCGGTTTCCCTGCGCCGCAAAGTCGCCGTCGGAATCAAGCGACCACTCTTCCAAACTGACGGTCACCCCCCAGGGAGCCCGCTCTACTCGCCCGCAGATGCTGGATGCAGCAAATCGGAGCCCGCGGCGAATCCACCACACGAGCCCGCCGAGGTTCGGGTCCCAAGCCAACAGATAGTCTCGTTTCCCGCCGCATCGCAGCTCGACGTAGAGTTCCAGCAAGGCGTCTTGCCGCTCGCACTGGAGCGCAAAGCGCATCCTCGATATGGTTTTTGGGTCAATGCACCGATCAAGCAAAGCGAGCGGGGCCGTTGCCAGCACCCGCTCCAAGCAAGCTTTAAGATCCTCCCCTTCCTCAACCGGCACCCCGCACTTTCGGAAGATGGAATAGGCCACCCCGGTTTCTCCCTTAGGCGGGCCGAGTGGGGGGCTCTCAACCGCCCGGGGGGGCGAGCCGCGGGACCGACGAAGGAGCTTGCTGATATTGGCCTGCGTTCTGGGGAAAGGCTTCATGTATTATTATAGGTGCTACAGGCTGCCAAATCAAGGCTAAGAGTTTGAAAACTTATCGACGGGAGTTTTTTCCTTTACTGGCGAAGCGCAACGCCACACTCCCAATTTATGAAACCCACTTCTCCCAAGCCTCGAACGCTGTTGACCTCCTCCCTGCTAATCGGAGCAGGCTACCTCACTTACTGGGCGGACCAGACCATGCAATCCGCCGCGGGGGGAATTGAGTGGGTTGGAAGAGCCCTGCCTGCCTTGGGGTTCGCCCTCACCGGCTCCCGCTCCTTCGCCCTCCTGTTCACGTTCCTCGCCTTCAGCTTGCTGCTGACTGGCTTGGCCGCGGGCCTGCTCCGGTGGTATCAGCGGCGAGTAGTGCAGCCGCAGGAAATGCGGCGATTCGTCCGCAAGGTGAAGTTGGAGCGGGCCGCCAGAAGTCAGTATCAGCGGAGCAGGGTTGCGAGCTTGTGCTGAACCTGTTTTGGGGGCGGGCCTATCGCGCCGCTACGGGTTGGCCGCAACCCCCAATCGGCGCGCTCCCCGAAATCGCGCCGCAGCTGGTGAAAACCCCATATTTGGTTACGAACCGCTCCGGGACATAGTACAAGCTGGAGGTGGGATCGTGCGACTGGCTCGCAAGTGTCGGGACTGAGCCGTTGAAGTGCACCGTGAGGTCGAGAATCCACAATTGGCCATCTCCAAACCATTCGAGCCAGGCGTGATGCTCGTGGCTGTGGGCACCGTGCCCCTCAACGAAAATCACGGACGGGTCGTTCAGTTTGGACGCGAGCCATACTGCCAAATCCTTGCAATCCCCGGCCCGGCGAGTCTCGGTGACGGCGGGCGACTGCGGAATACGGTGCTCGGCTCCGTCATACCGAAACGCCCCACCTTCCTTCATCAAAGCGCAAACCTGTGAATAGGTAGCCTTGCCGTGCATGTGGGAGAGCCGCTCCAAAAGCAGGGGCTCATAACTGCCAACGTCAACCACGCGGTAGGCATTGGCGAACATGGCAAGGGCACACCCTATTAAAACCGAAATGGTCGTGAGGCGCCTGGCGGTGGAGGGGGCTTTTGCAATCATACTAATAGGGAACGCGGGCTATTCCGCCACCGCGGGTTGGCTACAACCGAAAATCGGAGCCCCAGCCGCAACCGAGCCGCGGTTGGTGAAAACCCCGTATTTGGTTATGAACCGCTCCGGGGCATAATAGGTGTAGGAAGTTGGATTGTGCGATTGGCTGGCTGGCATCGGGGCTGAGCCGCCGAAATGAGCCGTGAGGTCCAGAATCCAAAGTTGACCAGATCCATACCATTCAAGCCAGGCGTGGTGAGTGGGGCTAAGGTCGAAGTGCCCCTCCACAAACATCACCGACGAATCGTTCATTTTGGAAGCGAGCCACAAGGCCAGGTCCTTGCAATCCCCGGCTCGCCGAGCCTCGGTGACGGCTGGCGACTGCGGATTCAGGTGGTAGGTTCCGTCATACCGAAACGCCCCGCCTTCCTGCATCAGAGCGCAAACCTGAGCGTAGGTAGCCTTTCCGTTCAGCTTGGAGAGGTTCACCGAAAGCCGGTGCTCATAGTTGCCAACGTCAAGCCCAAGGTAGGCCGCGGCAAACAAGGCGAGCGCACCCAGGGTTAAGATTGAAATGGTGCCGCGGCGGCTGTCGGCTGAAGGGGTTTTTGCAATCATAGGATAAGAGTAATGGGGTTATTGCGTGGGCTGATTGACTGGCAGTACCAGCCCAGCCCTGGTCCATACCAGCCGCGGCAGGTATCGGCCTATCAAAACCGATGACTTGGCAACTGGATTCCACCTAGCTGGATCGAAAATCCACGCTACGCCCTGAGGGTCAGTCCACTCCACCCAGGCGTGCTCGGGGTCCTCCCCGACAACCAAGCGCACCGCCGAGTTGTCCAGCCGGGCAACCAGCCAAAGGGCTTGGTCCAATGAGGTTCCCGCCAAGTTACCTTCCGTCACTTCTGGTGGAGCAGGCGTAAGATTAGAACGGCTCACCAGGTCAAACTGACCAACCTGCTGCAGCAGCGCCGCGGCTCGAGCCTGGTCTATCGGCGACGAGTGCAAATTGGCAAACACATCCCGAACCACCAGCATGTTGCGGTTATACGAAAGGACGGTCAGCAACCCCGAGCCGTGGATGGCCAGCAGTGCCAACCAGAAGACCACCAGCCCGAAGAGCACCGCTCCCCGCGCCAGCAGCACCCCGTCCCTCCAGGTGGTGAGCGAGCGGGCCAGCTTACGGACGTTGTAGCCGGAGTAGGTCAAGCCCAGCACCGCAACGAAACATAACGAGAAGCCTTGTAGATTACCTTGAAGAATGTTCATGTAAGTGTATAGCGGATACGTTGGAACAAAGCAAGGCACAACCTGCACGAAGGGCTGTTTTTTTGAGAGGAGCAGGACTGAGACCGCGGCAACTAAAGCAGTTTGTAAAAGTAGTGGGTTGCCAAAGAAAGTAAGATCCAGTAGGTTTAAATATGAACCCCCTACGAATCCTCCTTCCCGCCATTTCCCTCGGCCTGCTCTCCGCCGCCGCCCAGGCAACCACCATCGCCGCTTACTACACCCCCGAGCAAGTGGTGATCGCCGCTGACACCCGCGCCAGCCTGGCGAACGGGGGTGTGGCCTCCGACCAGACCTGCAAACTGCATAAGTTCGGGAACGGCATCATCACCTTGACGGGGTGGGAGAACGCCGGAGCCGTGCGGGTCATCCCGGCCATCATCGAAGCCTGCAAGGGGGCAACCACCACTCAGGAACGCACCGCCATTGCTGGACAGGTGCTTTCGGGGCTAGCCCAACACTTCACTGCGGCGGATTTCAATCTCAAATACCCCCCCGCCATAACCGTGCTGATTGCCGACTCAGGAGCCGACGGCATGAGACTGGTGACAGTAGAGGCCCGGTATGCCCTGCGAGAGGGCCAGCCCGTGGTCACCATGATCGACACTCGCCAGACCACCCCCGCCAACTACCGGAGACAGGGCCAGAGCGTCGTGCTCGGCCCGGCTCGGGCCACCGCTTTGGGTAAAATCCCTGGGTTTTGGCTTAATGCCACCCCCCAACAAGCGGTTGCCCAAGTGGTGAAGGTGGGGATGTCGGACATTGGCACGGGGGGCGACATTGATTTGGTGATACTGACCCAAGCCGGCTTGAAACACTCTATCATCAATCCGGCCAATATTCGGTAAATCAGGACGACTTGCGAGTTCCTCGTTTGCTAGGTAGAGAGACCTTCGCCTAGTTCACGCACTTGCCGCAGTCCCCCACCACTTGGCTGCTGGTCGGAATCACACAGTCCCGCCCCCCGGAGCAATCACCGCCGACCGCTGCAGCAAGTAGGAACGGTGCGAGGCCGCGCAATCCCGGATTATAAATTCGTGATAGTAAATGGGGTTCCAGCAGTGAAGCCAGCCCCGCCATTTGCAACCACACGGAACATTGGGGCATAAGTCGGGTCGTCTGAAAACGCGACCTGGTCCGCAGCCCCGTAGTGGGTCTGGCTCCCGGAGGCGTCAGCCCCAAAGTTGTACCATGCGGTGCCTCCATCGAACGAGAATTGCAGGGTGAAGTAATCTGCGTTGGCGGGCAGGGACGGCATAGTCAGAGTGAACCCGCTTAGCGATACGTTGGACACTGTGGCGGGGGCGGGCGAGTCCGGAGCTGGCACACTCGCGGTAAAGGGATCAAAGGGGGTTCCAGCAGTGGAGCCACCTTGGCCATTCGCAACCACCCGGAAGATGAGGGCCATGCCCTGTGGCGGAGCGTCCACAAACACGACCTCGCCCGCAGAACGGTAGTCTGCCCCAAAGTTGTACCAAGCGTTGCCGCCGTCAAACGACATTTGCAGGGTTAAGGTGTCTGCGTTGGCAGGCAGGGCCGGCATGGTCAGATCGAGCCCGGTTGATGACGAGTTAGACACTGTGGCGGGGGCGGGCGCGTCCGGAGCCGGCATACTCGTGGGGATGGTCACGGTGAACGGGGTGCCAGCAGTGGAGCCATTCATGCCCATTGCGACTAGTCGGTAGATGTAGGGGTGGCCAGGGATCAGTTCGTAGCCCCCGGGCGTCGAGGCCACGCTCACGGACTGGTCTCCCGCAAAGTAGGCGGCGAGGTAGGGGCTCGCAGGAGTCCAACTACTCTCGTCCACGGACGCCAAATCAGTCCATCCGTAAGTGATGTCCCAACTTATCCCCTCAGGCAAGGCTTGCAGGAGCAAGACGTCTGCGTTGGCGGGCAATGACGGCATGGTGAGCGTGAACGACCACGGCGTCAAGTTGGACACTGTGGTGGGGCCCGGCATGCCAGGCAAACCCGTGGGGATGGTCACGCTAAACCAGCCACCGGCGGTAGAACCATTTATGCTCACTGCGACTAGCCGGTAGATGTAGCTTTGGCCAGGGTTCAGATTGAAACCATCGACCGTAGCGCCCACATCCACGGGCTGGTCTGCCGCAAGGCCGGTGCGCACGGTCATCCAACTACTCTCTTCCACGGACGCCGCATCGATCAATCCGTGCACGGCATTCCAGTTTAGTTCGCTAGGCAACGCTTGCAAGGTCAAGCAGTCTGCGTTGGCAGGCAATGAGGGCATGATGAACGTGAATGACGAAGGCGACAAGTTGGACACCGTGGCGGGAACAGGCGCGTCCGGAGCAGGAGGAGCCAGGGTGGTCACAGTGATAGCGGAACCAGTGGTTGCTCCCCACTGATTAACGGCGACGACTCGGTAAATGTAATCCGTGCTGGGAGACTTGTCGCTTACGGTGAGAAGCACCCCACCGTCTAGTCCTTGATTTGCGGGTTCCGAACCCCACGAGGCGGAGTAAGCTTCAAGGTTTAGGGAGGTGGCTCCGACAGGGAGTGCCGGCATAAGGAGCCGGAAGCCGGTCATACCGAGATTGAGCACCGTCGCAACGCCAGGCGTCGAGGGCACTTGGGGTGTAGTGACCGTCATGGCGTCGCTGGGGGCCTCGCCCCACTGATTAACGGCGACTGCCCGATACGTGTAGGTGGTGCCAGGGGTGGCCGTCACACTTACGACGGCTTGGCCAGCAAGCACGGGGTTACCGCTTTCAGGGAGCCAAGTGAGCCCTCTGTCGGGGGAGCTTTGCAAAGTCAGCCCAGTGGCAAAGCTCGGAAGGGCTGGGAGTTGGAGGTTGAACGAGGTTGTGGTGAGGATCGTTGAGGTCGGGGCAGCGGGCTTTGAAGGAACCCCGCCCGTCGTGGCGAAAAATGGAGTCCCTGGCGCATAGCCATACTGATTCACGGCGAGCAGCAGATATGGGGTGCTCGTATTCGCGGCCAGGCCAGTTCTCGGCACCACGGCCCCACTGCCGTAGCCAGTGCCGATATTGGTCCACGTAGCTCCGTTCTCCGAAGTCTGCAGCGTGAAACTGGTTGCGTTGGCGGGAAGCTGCGGAAACGTAAATGTATAACCGTTCGTCGTCTTGTTTCCAACGGTAACGCTGCCGGGAACTGAGGGCAGCCCGCCAAGGGTGGTGATCGCCAGCGGCGAGCCTTGCGTAGCCCCGTAAGTATTTACCGCACTCACACAGTAGGCATAAGTCATAGTGGAGGTGAGGTTGCTTTGTGGCACCACTGCGTTCGCACCGAGGCCCGATGCGACTACCACCCAGCTATTGCCGCCATCCGTCGAAGCCTCGAGCGTCTGCGAGGTGGCTCGCTCCGGGAGGGGCGGCATGGTGACGGTCAGGGAGGTTTGCGCAAGGTCGGAAATGCTGACCTGGGCCGGTGCAACCGGGGCATTGGGCGAGACTGGCGGAGTCGTCGGCGTGCCACCGTCAACTGGCGTGGTAATGCTGATTACGTCGCCATACACGAGGAGCCCTGCCGTGTCCTGTCCGACCAGTTGGTAGTAATACGTTGTGCCAGGGGTTGCCGCAAAGCTCACGGGAGCGGGATTCTCAAGCCAAGCGCCAGACTCCTGACAAATCCAGCCAAAGCCAGTCTTCTCATCCAGCGGGCCAAGCGCAGACCGCCAGTCGAATTGAGGGGAGTAGGTCCAGTCCTTTCCATTGGTCCCGGAGAAGAGGGTCCAATTCCAGGCAAAATCAAAAATGCGGCCGTTTTCATCCACGAGGTCGTGCGGGAGGGTCGGCAAGGTTAGCGTATAGCTGTAGGACGTAACAGACGTGAAGGTGATGGCTCCCGGGGGAGTCAGGGGCGTCGCCGTCGCCGTCCCGCCAGAAGAGTAGGACGAGTTCGTTCCACTCTTAGCGAACAGCCACTCCCACCCACCAATGTCATTGCCGCTGATGCTGCTCGATCCCGACCCTGGCGTGGCTGGCACGGAAGGAAGGGAGTAAGTCACCGGCATCGGCGGAGGGGAGTTCGGAGTTGAGGTCGTGGTGGTGCTGCCTAGGGCAATCGAGAGCGAGTTCGGAGCGGAGAGCGGCGGAGCCGTGGTGGCCCGGGACGACGGGCCTTCTGTTCGTCCGTAAGAATTCACGGCAGCAACGCGGTAATAGAAGGCGGTGTTCGGTTGGAACGGGCCATCGGTATAGCTATCCAGGACGCCAGACTTGACCTCGGTCCAAGTTTGGTTGTCGGGCGACGATTCCAAAACGAGGTATTGCGCGTCGATAGGTGCGTTTGGCACCGAAAGCTGGATGTAGCGCGTGTTCCACCACACCGCGGCGATTGGGCCAGGCAAGACGGGGGCTCCGATTATGGAGCGGGTTTCAGTGCTGGCATTGGTGCAATCGAAATAGGACCCCGCCCCGATAGCGTCCAGCGTGAGGCCAGAGATGTCCACCTTGCCCTTTTGAATGTAGTTGTTGGTCTGGTACCAATCGACCACGTCCGCCAGCGTGCCGCGGTTATCCGAAGGGACGGTCTCGCCAGCCAAGCCCGCTCTCACGCATGCCTGAGCCAGGAGATTTGAAGTTGCGTGCAAGCGACTTTCGTAAGCTCGGGCTCGCCAGTTCAGCATGGAGGGGACGAGCAAGGCAGTGAGGATCACAATTATGGCGAGCGTGGTGAGCGTCTCGGGCAGCGTGAAGCCGCGGTTGGTTTGGTCTGGAGGGGTTTTCATAGCGAGTATTGGGGTTCTGTGGGTATTCTGGTAGATACAGGCCGCGGGTTGCACTCCCCGCGGCCCTATCAACGGTGGGGGTTAGGGCTTGATGAATTTGCGATGGGTCTCGGGATCAAAGACCACTGCCCCGTGTGCTAGGCCCGTGGTGTCCACCAGGCGGTGCTCGCCATAGGGGCTTTCAGTCACGTTCGTTTCTACCCGTCGGCCATAGGCCAAGCCTCGTTGATCGTTGCTGGCGAGCGTGTCGTCATGCTGGCTGATCAGCTTACCCGCGACGGCCCCGCCGAGTACGCCAACCACCGCCCCAATTCCCGTCGAGCGGGCATCTTGGCCGATTAGGCCGCCGAGCAAGGCCCCCGAACCCCCACCAATGAGTGCCCCGTTGCCCATGGGGGTTTGGCACCCGGAGAGAGAGAGCACGGCCATTCCAACAACTGCAATAGACAAGTACAAGTGTTTCATAAGTAGTTAGTAGGCTGTCTGCGGGTCCAAAATTTGGGAATTCTGCAACTTCCCCTCATTTTTTTTGGAATTTCAGCAGTTTCTGGCCCGTGGCCCGCATCATCACCCAGGCCACCAAGGCGAAAATCCCGTCATACCAAGCGACCCATTCTGGCGACCGGTCGCCCGCCGCATTGCGCCTAGAAAACAAGGAAAGCCGCAGCCCCATCAGGAAAGTCGGATAGATTCGCTTCCACGGGAGCAGGTGATCCAGTGTGACCAACGCCAGATCCGGTAAGTCCCGCTGAAACTCCGGCACCCGTAGGCTCCGCAAAAAGGTTTCCAAGTCCGGCTCGCCTTTGGCGGTCAACCGTTCTCCTACCCGAATCAGCCCCCCGAAACCTACCATCATCCCCTCCATAAACGAGGTCACGACGGTGGGATGAACCCCTTTTTGGCTTTCCACTTGGCATAGATTATCCAACCCCTTGGCCAGCGGATATTTGGCATACCCTGGCGTCAGCGTGCTATCCGGCCGGTTGGGTTGCCCGGGACGTGCGGCGTGTTCCGCGGCCCGAGCGGCCCGCGTGGCATGTTCCGTTCTGAGGGCTTCGTCGAACTCAGGGGCTCGTTCAACGGCGCGGAGTTGGTTAATCAATCGGGCGGTATTCATAGGCGTGGGTCTGCGGGGGTTGGTTGGAAAGTGGGTAGGAGTGATAGGTTCCTGGCTCAGGCTCGGGTGAAGCACTGGGGGGCACTGGCGACGGAGCCCGCGGGGTTACTTCCAGGGCGAGGTGGTGGGTGGCAACAAAGGCCGTGAAGCCGAAAAAGAGGACGGAGGCCAAAAAGGTCGGCCAAGGGGCGACGCCCTCGTGGTAGCCCACATAGAAGGCGAAGGCCCACACCATCCAATGTTTGACGAGGATTCGGAGCAGGGCTTGCAGCCAGCCTGGCAGCACCAGCCAGAGCACCCACGCAATCAGCCCCAGCTTTCCAAGGCCAATAGCCGGGGGCGGAGGAACAACGGGGTTTAGCTCAATGCGCATACGAGTAGATACAGCGCTGAGTTTGACGGTCCCCGCGGCTGCGGTTTCGCCCTGTATCTAAAGGGAAGACCGCTTATGAACCCGCTCACCAATTTTCCCCGCAGTTTGGGGTTAGCCTGCCTCGCAGTGGCAACTGCCTGGCCGCTGACTGGCTGGGCCGAAGCCGGGCAACGCTTCCAAGCCCCCCGCCCGCAATTTTCCAAACTCTCCTACACCTCGCACCAGCCGAGCCCCAGATTCGAGGTGAACTACCGCAACCCCCGCTCTAAAGTGTCGGTGCAACTCGGGGAACGAGAGGTGCAGCGGGTTCAGCTTTCCCGTTTGCCGACCCTGCCGCAGGTTCGCTTCGCCGAGCCAACGCCCGCGCAAATGGCCGAACTGGCTCAGCAGGAAGGCAAATATCCTTGGCGCAATTCCATTGTGACTACGATTTTCTGGGTGGGGGAGCCCGCGGCCCCGCCGAATAATCCCGTTGCGAATATTGCCTCCTCCTGGGACTCGGATTGGCGGGGCTCCTTTGGCGGGTTTGATGATCCCGACCGGGCCGCCCGAACCAAATGGATTCCAGCGGCGTTCATCCCCAAGCAAAACCCGTTCTACGTCGCCTTGCCCTATAATGACGTGAAAGATCGGCATATCACGAAAGCGGAAGCGTCGCTGGTCGTGCCGTGGTTCAAGGAAACCTTTCAGAAACCCGGGGTTTCGGTTTGTCGGAATCGCTGGCTGGCCATCCGCAAAGGCAACCGGGTGTGCTATGCCCAGTGGTCGGATTGCGGCCCGTTCCGCACGGACCACTGGCAGTATGTCTTTGGCAACGAACGGCCCAAGCCCAACCTCAACCGCGGGGCAGGGCTCGATGTCTCCCCCGCGGTGCGGGATTTCCTACACTTGATCAATGGGCACGACGTTACGGATTGGCGCTTTGTGGAGTTCGATGAGGTGCCAGATGGCCCTTGGGCGAAGTTGGGCAGCAACAACGACTTTGTGAAAGCCGAGGCCCTGCTGAGCCGTCAGCGAATTGCCAGCCGCCGTTAATTGGGCTGCAAGGCCAGGCTGGCCGCCCAGCCCACCTGCCGATAATGCACCCGCACCCGCCCGTGAGGAGAGGTGCAAGTAAGGCGTTGCTTGCGGGGGCACAACTCCTCCACGGTCAATTCCGTGCTGCCAAGGTGCTCGTAGCCCGCGGCCAGCACCAACCGGATGCCAGCCTGCAACCGAGGGAGCAGGGTTCGTTTGGCGGCCTGCTCTGCGAAAATCAACTGCGCCTCGGGCTCCAGCGGGCTGGGTTCGACGACCAGGCCGAGGGAGGCCGCGGCCTCGGGGGTGAGCGCTGCGTCGGCAAGTTGCCGTAAGGCCCGAAGCGGATGATTGACTGAAATGGAAACGGGATTGCGGATCCAATCCGTCCACCCGTTGAGCGTGCCCCCGGAAACATTAAATACGACTTCAACCCCCGCCACTTGAGCTTTTATGTAGGAGTAGCCTGGCTCGGGATGCAGCAGGACGGAAGCTTTCGGGATGGCGAAGTAGCAGTTGTAGCCCGCGGCTGCCGTCCAGAACTTGCCGCCGCCCCGCCGGTAGTGCTTGAACTCATGCACGCACGCTTCCTTTAAGAGGACGTTGGGATGGGTGAAGGCCGCGGCGGGTTTTCCGAGCATCGCACCTACCCGCAGAATCAAGGCTGGGCCCGCGGGAGTTTCAACGTGGTAGTCGTCGGCCAGATGGATAGGACCGCCTTCGGTAGGAATGGTGAGCATGGGGGAGATACGAGCGGGGCCTGTATCTACGGTTATGCCCGAACCCACCAACCCCGCGACCGTTCAAGCCCGAGTCCTCGCCTTCGGCGGGCTCGAGGTCAAAGCACCCTTTAACCCGGACGGCACCTTGGCCGTCGAACTCACCGAGGCGGCCACCTGCCAAATGCTGTTTGCCTTGGCTGGGATCGCCCTAAAGCATGGCCTCAACCCAACGCTGGCCGCCCTGCACCGGACTTATCCCAAAAACCACGCCCTGACGTATGGCTCCCTGGTTCAGTCCCTGGTGAGCCTCGCCCAACCCGAACCGCGGCCCTGATTGCCATGAGTCCGATTCTCACCCAGGCCGTCGCCAACTCCAAAAGCCTCACGGACGAAGCCGCCGCGGAGCTATTGCTGAAAGCCCAATCGGGGGACGAACCCGCCCGCCAAGCCCTGATCGAGGATTGCTACGGCTTTATCGCTCAGCAGACCTGCAACTTCAGCCCAAACCCTTGTTACGACGGGAATGACCTCTTTACCGTGGGCGCGCAGTCGGTCGAGCACTCCATCCAGAGTTTCGCTCACCGTGCGCCCGGGACCTATTTCAGAGCCTACGCCCGCGAAAATATTGGTTATGCCATGTTGCGGTTTGTGGGCCGATATAAAAACACCATCCGGGTTCCCGAGGCATTATGGAAACAGCGCACGGCAACTGGCGAACGCAGCTTTCCAGCTTACACCACTTGGTCCCTGGACCTCGTGCCCGGCAATGAGGAGCACCCATTACGCGAAACGCTGGTGGATCCAACTGCGGTCGATCCAAGCGAAGGGGTGGCGGCCAAACTAAACAAAGCCTGGCTCTACGGGGCTATTGCCGCGGCTCGGCTTACGGACCAGGAGCGGGACTTACTCAATCGGCTGTTCGGCCTAAACCAGGAGCCTGAGCAAAATCGGCTACTCGCCGCCAAGGCGCATGGCTGCTCGCGGCAATACATTCACATTCAGGTTCACAAGCTCCTGGCACGCCTTCGGCTTCACCTGCTGGAAGCCGAACGCCGCGGACGGCTTAGCCTGGCCGCCTGAACCCGCTGGGGGCAATGGGCGCGGTCACGAAGCCTCGCTGTATCTGCTGGTATGAGCCCAATCCTGAATCAGGCCGTTGCCAACGCCAAACCCCTTACTGACCACGAGGCCGCGGCCCTGCTGCTGGAAGCCCAAGCTGGGAGTGCCGCGGCCCGGACCGCCCTGATTGAGGATTGTTACGATTTCATCGCTCGCCAAGCTCGACGGCACCGCCCCAATCCCTGTTATGACCGGAATGACTTGTTTGCCGTGGGGGTGCAGTCGGTAAATTGCTCAATCAACCGCTTTGATCACCGAATCCTTGGCATCCATTTCAGATCCTTTGCCCGCCAATACATCCCTTTCGCCATAGCTCGCTTTACCGCCGAGCATCAGCATACGATCACGATTAAGGAAAAGGCTCGGAGGCAGCGCACCCAAACGGGGGAGAAAGTGTTCTCGGCGTTTAGTATGGTGCCCCTGGATGCGGTGCTGAACCCAACGGATAGGCTGTTATATGAAAAACTGGTGGACCCAACCGCCGCGGACCCCAGCGAAGGGGTGGAAACCAAATTAAACCGGGAGTGGCTATACGGGGCCATAGCCGCGGCGCGGCTCTCGGCCCGAGAACGAGACCTGCTCACTCGGCTATTCGGCCTAAACCATGAACCCCCGCAAACTCGGCGGGTAGTTGCCGCTCGGTATGGGTGCTCGCACCAGAACATCACCGAGATCGTGAATAAACTCCTGGCCCGCCTTCGCCTACACTTGCTGCAGGCTGAGCGGGGGGCGCGGCTTTGCCTGGCCGCCTGAACCCCGCGGCTCAGAGTTCTCGCTCTCCGCATTTACTGCGCTTTGCCCGGCGACGCCTGGCCGCGGCCTTCGCCTTTGCCATCGTCCACACCTTAGTCGGATCGATGGGCACGATGTTCACGTAGCCCGAAGGCAGCACCTCCTCGCGGTAATTGTTACGAAGATCAATGGCACCAGCTTGAGCGCAGCGCTCCCAGCAAGAGACGTGGGCCAATGGGTTAACCAGTTGAGTTCGGTGGGACAATGGCTGCTGCTTCATAAGGTTATATGCCGCGAAGTTATGGGCCGCGCAATCGGTGTTATTTAAAAAGATTATCGAACATCATCGGGGGTGCATTTCGCCACCGATTCGCCGCAAGGGCGTTAGGTAGCCGGTCAAATTTTCGTTTTCCGAAAACTAAAGGTTGCCGGCAGTAGGAATGCGCGACAAGTCCCATATTAAGTATGCTGACTGGTCGCAAGTTCCGAATCTACCCCACCGAGGACCAAGCGGCAACGCTGGCGCAGTGGATCGGCTGTCAGCGGGTGATCCGCAACGCCAAGATCGAAGAGGCCAACTATCTTTGCTGGCTAAAGGGCCGGGCCAAGTTTAACCCTGGCACTCCTGACGAACGGGGCTATGAGCGGTGGCTAAGGGAGCACGCCGAACCCGCCCCTGGCCCGGACTGGTATTTCGACCAAACGTATTCCCAGTTCAAAACCGACCTGAACCCGTGGCTGGCCGAAGTGCCCAGCCAGGTATTACGCAATGGCGTGGCCCGCGCCAAAACTGCCTTCGTGCGCTACTGGGAGGGGTTAGGCGGTCGCCCAAAGTCTCGAGGCCGACAGTCGGAAGAGTCGGTATTGCTCACCCGCGAACTGTTTCAGGTCAAAGACGGCCAACTCTACCTTGGAACGGCCAAATTCCCGGTGGGCAAAATCAAATGGAAGGCGCATCGGAAGTTTGAGCCCCCCGGTTCCATCACGATCACTCGCAATGTGGACGGCCCTTGGTTTTGTTCCTTCGCCTTTGAGGACGGGGAAGTGCTTCCCACCAACGAGGAATTGCTGGTTCAGCACGCCTTTACCCCAGTGGAGCGGGTCAATGCCTTTGACCGCGGCGTGGTCATCCCACTGGCCGACAGCGAGGGCAACACCTACGGCCCGACTCCGAAGGAGCGCAAAAAACTGTTGCGCATTGACGCCCGCCTGCAAAAGCAGCAGCGCAAACTGGCCGGGCAGCAGCGGTGCTCCAAGCGGCGACGCAAGACCAAGGCGACGTGCAATAAGCTTCGCCGAGCCAAGCGGAATATCACGGAGAACTGGCAACACCAAACTGCTGCCGCGGTCACCCGAACGGAGCCACAGCAGCACGACGTGCTCGTGTTCGAGGAACTGAAGCTGGCGAACCTGACGAGGGCTCCCAAACCCGCTCCTCAGACGCCAACCGGAGCCTACCCTCCCAACGGGGCTGCCGCCAAAGCGGGACTCAATGCGGCCCTGCTCGAACTGGGCCTCGGTCAGTTGGCCGAACTCGTGGTTTATAAGGCCCGCCGCCGGGGACTCGCCTTCTTGCGGGTGCCCTGTCATCACTCATCCCAGGAATGCTCGCACTGCGGGCACACGCACCCGGACAATCGTCCGACGCAAGCCGAGTTTCACTGTCAGGCTTGCGGATTTAGGGCCAACGCTGACTACAATGCCAGCTTGGTGCTCAGAAAGCGCGGTTGGGCATTCCTGCAAACCCAGCAACTACAATTTGTGCGCCCGAGGAAATCGGGAGCCCTAAAACGCTCGAAAGGGGTCCTAGCCCCCGCCGAGAAGCCGCCACCTTTAATAGGTGGACGGTAATTTCACACGGTGCGCCCCAAATCAGGTTGAGTTTGATTTCGTTAACACCCATTTCCAGCCGCAAGCCGCGGCCCCCAAACTGACCCCATTTAAGGCAGTTGGCTGGACCGAATACGGGGAGCGCACGATTGAGCTACGGACGGGCTTTGGCAGGTGGTTCAACATACCGGTGCGCATTCCCCCGCCTCAAAGCCGCGGGCGTAGGTGGGGGCAAGCGCAGATTTCTGAAGAAGTCACTTGCGCGAACGGGGAAGCCGCGGCAAGTAGCCTACAGGAATAATTGGTGCGACTCTCTATCCGGGCCTAAAGCCCCTTCCTAGACGCGTATAACGGACTGCCCTCGAAGCTGGATCACCCTGCCTAACCTGACAGGTTGTGTGTCACGCGATTATCTCCCAGTTCTTTCTTGTCGCCCCGGGAAACGAGGAGACATTAAACGCTCGTGATGGGGCAACCCATCCGAGAAGCCACCGCCTCTCAGGCGGGGGTGTTTCACGGCAGCACGGGGCTACCCATCTGGGCTTACGGGGAGACACGGGAGGAATTGATCCAACTACTGCCCTACTATCAGGAATTGGCAGACGCAAGAGCGTTTGTGGTAAGTGCGAGCGAAGCGTTTGAGCCGCTTAATGTAGCAGCCTAAAACGAACGAATTCCGAATCCGACCTATTGCCAAAACGGGCGGTGTATTGCATCTACTACTATGCAAGCATTACAATCCTCCCCCCTGGCTCAGTTGGAACTCGATTTGACCGCGGCTGTCGCGAAACCCACCACGGTATGTTCACAACCCTCAGAACCTATTCGCAAGCAATGGCGCGTCTCGTCCTACGAGCACGGGAAGCAGACCGAGCGGATGGTCAAGCGGATGAGCAAGTTCATTAACAAAGTCGCCGACGAGGCCGCGGCCTTGCTCAATGAGGGGGACTGCAAGCACGAGGACGGCACGCCGCATAACTGCCATGCCGTCACGGTCACCATCCTGCCGTTCGACCGAACCAAGGACGGGCCGCAGCAACTCACCATTCGGACGCAACGGGACTGGCCGGAAAAGTGGGCCTTCTGCCTGTTCTGCGAACACGACGTGCTGACCGTGGAGGAAATCGCGGCCCGGCTCTCCGAGCGGTGCTACGAAATTTTCGTCTCTCATCCCGGCTTCACCCTGGGCTAATCGTCAGTCTCAAATCCGCCTGTATCTGTTGATATGAGCAAGGCATCCATCACCACCGAGCACCGCGGCCTTGTGGTGGTGAAAGGCGTGGAAGTCCGCTTCTACTGCTGCGGCACGAACTCCAATGTCCCGATGCTCAAAGCAGTGGCCGCCAATGCAAGGGATTGGGTAATCATCCCTTATCCCGTGGGCCTCCCCGAACCGACTGCTTATTTGGTGGCCGTGCGAACCCTGCAAGCCCAAGTGGCGGCTATTCAGGCCGCGGCTGCTCAACCCTCTTAACCGAACCATGCCCCTCCTAATCATCCACGCCGCAGTATTGATTGACGGGCAGTTGGTCAAGGGGAGCATGCACGCCGAAGCTTACTACCTGGCCGCGGAAGCCGGGTTGCTGGCCTCCCTCGGGGTGCGGAGCGCCGCGGAGTTCGATCCAGCAGTCCTCACCGCGGCCCTTAGGCAAAGCAGAATCGTAGAAGGCTTTCTTACCTCAGCCGGGGAGTTCGTGGATCGCTCTACCGCCCGAGCTATTGGCCTACAAGCCCGCCAACTCAGCCCCAACCTCGCCAGCACGGAAGCGCGGAGCGAGGATTTTAAGGGCCAGTTGCAAGCCAGCTAAATAGCAGCTTGGCGAAAAAAAGTGAGATATGCCCCTTGCGCGGTCGTAATGTATCACCTATGCTAGTTTATGACGATTCTTGCGTAAGCTTAGGATCGTCGCTCCCCCAAGCTCAGCAGGAGCACGGGTCCGGGTGCAAGTCCCGGTTGGGGGGTCATGGTGAGCACAATCCCCCAATCCAACGAGGGGGTTCAGACCCAGGATGCAACCCTCCTCGGGCTTGAACCCAAAACCCAATTCGGTGGCCTGACGCTGGAAAGCGTGGTCCCAATCGAGCAGGCTCCAGCCCTGCTCGAGGCGCTTGAACTGGAGGCTACCGATTCGGAACCTGCCGCCGCGACGCTCGCCTATTTCAAGACCACCCCCCTCCCGGAACTCGCCTGCTTCGCTTACCCACCGCGGCCAGGCCGGGATATTCCCCAACACTTGCTGCTCCCAGTCGGGCCACAGGGGTTTGGCCTCGGGGTGTTCGTCCATGAAATTGGCGGAACCCTGCAACTGGGCACCCCCCGCAAATTGCCTCCGCACCAAGCCGCGGCCATGGGGCAAGCCGTAGCCGCGGCCATGGGCTGGACCAGCTTCACGCCCATTCAGCGGTTGCCGAAAGGGGCTGGCACCGCCCCTGCCGTGAAAAGGAAAAAGCCGCAGAAGAAATTCGACCGCTTTGATCGCACCCGCCCTGATCTGTCAATCTACCTTTCGATCCTGACCGAAGATGGTATTCCGATTCCCACCGAGGAAGCAATGGAGCAAACCCCAATTTGTGAACTGCTGGCGACGTTGCATGCGCAAGTAATCACCTTGTGACCCCATCGGCTGATCGACCTCGTTGCGACCGGCCGCAATGGAGCCCTCGCCGAATATATTTCGAGCAACGAAACCCATTACCCGAACCGAGCGATCCGCTGGAAAGGCGGAGCAATGCTGGAGGAACATAACGGCGCAGATAACAGTGCCTACCGCCAACTGATCGCCGACGTGGTTCATTATCTCGTCAAAGGCGGGATGGAGCGGGTGGACGGGGAGGAGCAGCAGGGCACGGACTGGCTCGCTGAATTCGACCCCTGGAAAGGCGGGATCGTGAATTGGATCAATGATAAGATTAAAAAGATCGTTCTGCCGCGGCTGAACGACTTAAAAGCTGGAGGCCAGATTTACACCAACAACGCCGCGGAGTTGGATGCTAACCTGGCAAACCGGTTAGCCCACGCCCCCACCGAACGCACCCCCAGCCCGGAACTCCAGGCGGAAAAAATGGAGTTGGCTCGGCGATACCTCGGAAAGCTTGGCGACATTGAAGCCAAGGCTCAACAGCGCGACGCGCTACGCAAAATCGAAGACCTGATAAATTACTATGAGTTGGACCGGGCTGACTTGGCCGATAGCCTGGATAAGGCTTACCAGGTCACCAAGACTCGTAAGCAAGCAACTCAACCAGCCGCCCCGAAACTCGTAGTGGTGGAGGCCGAAACGCCCGCCGCGGAGCCGCAAGCCTCAGTGCCGGAGCCCGTCGAACCGCTGGCCCCAGCTGCTATTCCAGCACCCGTAGCGGTATTGCAACCCGCGGTGCGCCGCCACCGCCGTCCTGTTGCGACAGACCCGGCCCAGGTGGACTGCTTCGCCGGGCTGGTATTCGAGCCTCGGCAGCGAACCACCCTGCCACCCCGACCAACGCACGCGGCCAGTGTGCCGCGGCCTTTGCCCCGTCGCCCCTCCTGGACCAAGCCGAATCCATTGCAAGGCTGGCTCGCCACCTTGCAAGCCAGCACCTTGGCTACCAGGCCCTACGGCCAGGCTCCCATGTCCGCCGAACCGCGAACCGCGTTCACGGCACGCCGAAAGCGGATGGTCGAAGGCTCCCCTCCGCACCCAGTCCTGGCACGTCCCCGCAATAAAGCCGGCCCATCGCGCCAACCATCAAACTCACTTTTCGCTTAATCGGCGCGGGTTGCGGATCGGGATAGATGCGTCCAGACCTTGCCCTATGCTAACGGCCAAGGACTTGGGGGCGGGTTGCCTCAAGTCAAATTGACATCGACCACGCGCATCGTTAGCCTAGGCCCGATAATCGGTCCCGCCCTATGAAAATTCTGTTCCACCACGATACCTCCGATTGCGTGTTGCTTTTTATCGAAAACAACACCCCCAAGACCGTGCGGGAACTGTTTATCGAATTCCACACCCCAGAAATGGATCACGATTGCCCACGAGATCAAAAATATATGTTCTGGAGCGCAGACTGGATTAAGGCTAACAGTGGGGTTCGCTATCGGTTTTCGTTGCACCCTCAACAACAAGCCTACGTGGGCCGAATTGCATACAAAGGAAAAATGTCCCTTGCGGTATATTTCGCGGATACCCCCCCGCTAACCTTCGTGTTTGACACGACTCCCTACCGTCCCCCCCAAAATCCGATGAGACTGGTAATGTGAGGTTAGCTGGCTCCCACCGCAATCAGGCCGCTGGTCGGCCCTGTATCTGCGGGTATGAGACAATCCCGATTCTTCCGCAAACTCGACCGAGCCCTCCACAAACTTGAAGTTATTCAGACTGAGCACGGTCGGCAGGTGCTCAAAGTCCTCAAAGCCTACCGTGCCTTACTAAAAGCACTGGCTCGCACCAAACCCGCTAAGCGCAAAAGTCGGAAGCGGAAGCCCTCCGCTCCTGCCAGGCTGGTGCGCTTCAACAAGCCTGAGCGCTTACCCAGCACCCCAACTCCCGCGGCGGAGTTTCCCGTCGTCCCCGCGGCCTCGGTCCCGATTGATTTCCCGAAGGCCAAGCAGATCAAGCGGCCACTCCCCCGCCGTCCGGCCAGCCAGTCCAGCCCGGTATGAAGCACCACGCCGAACAGTTTGAGTTTTCATTCGTGACGTGGCTGCTTCAGCACCGCCAGGCGGAGCCCGCCCCGAGCCGGAATCCCGCTCCCGCCGCTCTCATTAAACCGCCGCCTGCCCGTCCGCGGCAGGAGGTGCAGCGGCCAGTTCACGCCCGCGGCCAACTCTCGCTCTTCTCTTATGGTAAATAAACCGCACGAATTGATTATTGAGGGGATGGAAACCCTGCTGGAATTAAAAGACCGCCTCGGCTTCGCCGTTAAGCAAATTGATCGGGCTTATGCCAAGCTTCGGGATGCCGCCCTGCTCATCAGGCAAGCGGAAGCGGAAACGGAAACGGAAACGGAAACGGAAGCGGAAGCGGAAAAGGCCGCGGCGGAAGAAAGGAGCTAATGCCGGAAAATCCCCAATTCTCCATTGCGGGTATATCTAAAAAAACTACTTGGGACCTCCCGGCTTTCCGCTTCGGACGGGGTTCCTAGAATCCTCCTGGAATCCAATACCGCTATTTTGGGAATTGGATTCCCGCCGCGGAGTGAAGCGTTCCACCTAATCCGCAAATTGTCCCCGGGCCGGCCCAGCCACAGGCTGGCGCCCGGTCGGAGGGTGCGAGGCTCCCAGCCTGCCCGGTCGCTCCAGACCTGAAAAGTAATCTGTTCTCGGGATCGGTTTTGAATATGGCCGCAGTGCAAGAGTTCGGTAGGCTGGAGGGCCGCTCGGTCGGGCTCGGGAGCCGCAATCGGGGGCGGAGCAAAGCTGGCAGAGGCGGGGGAGTAAGCAATCGGAGAAACTGTAGGGCTGCCGCCCTTAACCGCCCATATCAAAAACAGAATCAGGCCAATTCCCAAAATGGCCAGCAGACCCAACGAACCGGTCGGCTCAGCAGCCGGGCTGCTGTATTGGGAAACAAAGGAACTACTGCCACTGCCGGAGTCCTCCATCGAACTACCTTGGGAAGAACTGACAATTGAAGGGGACTCAACCTCGTCCCAAGCAGCGGCACCTGATGCCCCACGCTCGACCAAGCTTTCTCGAGCTTCGTGGGCTACCCGTTTCCGGTATTCGTAGTCGTCCTCAAAAAAGCCCTGAGAAGGGGCCTGTCCCGAATTCCGGGTTAGGGCCGCCTCATTGGCTTCCAACCGGGTTCGAGTCTCGTATTTCTGGGTGTCCTCAAAGAAGCCCTGCCGCGGGGCGGAGCCGGTTGAGTCCTCAATGATGCGCTCGGTGGCCTCCTGCCTAATACGGTCAAGGTAGTCTTCCGTGTCCTCAAAAAGGCCCTGGTGGGGGGCGGAGCCGGTCGAGTCCTCAATAACGCGCTCGGTGGCTTCCTGCCTAATGCGGTCGAGGTAATGTTCTGTGTCCTCAAAGATGCCTTGGTGAGGGGCTACCCCGGTCGAGTTTTCAATGATCCGCTCGTTGGCTTCTTGGGCCATTCGAGCTTCATAGTCTGCATCGTTTTCAAAGAATCCTTGTCCCATATTGTTTGATGGCTGAGGGTTTCGGGAAGGCCGCCTCCCGTTGAGCAAGGCGGAAGCGACTACGGAAGCTGACAAATCCACTGACCCGCCTTTTTGAGCAGGCGGCGGGAGTGCAGTTGGCTATATGGTGCCGAGCCATACACGGAAGAGTAATACCGCAAGCTGGATTAAAGCAAATCCGAAAGCGGTCAACGGCGACCGATCAAAAAATGTGCATTAGTGAAAGATCACCCATGGCTATTTAGCTCTGTATCCCCTATGCAGTTATATGACACTAACCCCCGCTGCCACCTCATCCGAACCTGAAGCCCAACCTTTCGCCAAAGGGCTGCTTAAATACCTCCGCACTGGAGGCGTCGCAACGATTCCCAGCCACCTACTCTGGCTTTGCGGCCCGCTCTCAGGAGCCTTCGGCGTGTGCGACCAGATGGAGACCAGCTACGTCGGCTACAAAGGCGTGCTGCTCACTTTCCCCTGCCAGGCCACAGCAGACTTGGCTGCGGCGGAACTCTGCCAGGCCGCGGGCCGCAAGTTCAAGGTCATCGCGTTCTGAACCCCCAACTCCCATCCCGCCCCCAGCGCAAGCCAGGGGGCGGCAGGGAGCCGGTGCTTAAACCAACCCGACCCAAACCAACCCCCTATGAATACCCCCTCCAATACCGACCTCCTCCTTGCGTGGACTCGCAACGCCGCCAACACTTTTACCCACGCCCTCGGGCAACGGGCCGGAGTTGCCCTTCCGAAATGGGATAACCTCGCCCTCTGCGGCGATGTGAAACCTGCCCGGTGGCTTGCGGAAGGTGGAATCACCAATCGCAAGACCGCGGAGCAAGCGGGAGCGCGCACTGCGGCCAAGCTGATCTGCTGGTGGGTGGAGGGCGAAACCGGCTCTGCGGACGCAAACCAAGTTGCGGCCTATCGCCAACTGAAGGCCGAGGACTTCGCCCGCGGGATGCTGGATGAGCAACTGATGATCGACGAGTTCCCTCAGGATTTGGAGGACGGCCGGTTTATGGTCCAACTCACCGATGACCGCGGCACGGACTTTGGATTCGTGGAGTTCCGCACCGAAGCGGAAGCCGATGAGTTCATTGACCAGGTGCTTGCCACCAAAGCGGCCATGAAAGCGGAGCGGGCCGCGGCGTAAAACCAAGCCCCACCTGAACAACCATAATCCCCCTTATGCACCAGCCCTCCACGCAAGTTTGCCAAATTCCACGAACGCCACGCAAACCAAGAGGTGCGCTGGCCGCGGCAAAAGTGACGGAATTGAAGGCCGCGGGAGAGGCCGGGCTGCGGGTGAAAGACCTTGCCGCCAAGCTGGGTATTCCCCGCAATCACCTTAGCAGTTGGCTCTCCACCACGGGAAAGCGCGTGCCGGAAATTGAACTGATAGCCCCTGCGACCTACCGCTTCAATCCGGGTGGGTATTCGCCAATCCCCCGGTATAAACGGCGCAAGATCAAGCCAGAGGTAATGTCACACTTGCAAGCTGCGGGGGAAGGCGGGGTAAAATTGAAAGCCTTAGCCTTAACCCTGGGAGTAACTCAAAGGTATCTTAATACTTGGTTCTCAGTCACGGGGAAGCGAGTGCCCGGAATAGAGAGAATCGCCCGTGGAACCTTCCGCTTCAATCCCGGGAGTTATCAACCCTCCCTGCCATACATGCGGCGAAGCAACCTCAAACAAGAGGTGATTTCGGCTTTGCAAGCCGCGGGGGAAGCCGGCCTGCGGGTGAAAGACCTGACCTCCAAATTGGGGTGCTCCAACCAAACCGATCTCTTCAGTTGGTTTAGCATTACGAGAAAGCGGGTGCCGGAAATTGAACGGATCGCCCCTGGCACCTACCGCTTCAATCCGGGGTTGTATCAACCCTGCCCGCCGTCTGAAAGGCGAACTATAAAGCAGCAGGTATTGTCGGGCTTGCAAGTCGCTGGAGAGGCCGGAATTAAAGTTAAAGCCCTTGCCGCCAAGCTGGGCATGTCCAATCGGAAACTCGGCACTTGGTTTTCGCTCGAGGTAGTCCGCGTGCTGGAAATAGAACGGATGGGCCGCGGCGTCTATCGGCTTCGGCCCGCGGCCTAACTACCCAGCAAGCCACGGTGCGGTCAAAAAAATGCGATTTTGTGAAAGGTCACCCATGGCTATTTCGGCTGTATCCGCTATAATGGTAATATAAGATTAAGCACGGTTGCTGGTCTTCAATCAAACACCCCCTGAATATGCTTACCCCCCTAATCCTCGAAGCTTCCACTACAAGCCCCACGCTCACCCCCGGCATTGATTCCGAGCACGGCGGCATCCATTTCTGGCTCAATGACCGCGGCCCCATCCCCACCAAAGCCGCGGCCTTAGGCCAGTTCCTCATCGAGGCCACCCCCGACACGGGGGAGTATTACGACTACGACCGCTTTCTGGACGGCCAGCGCCAGTTGTTGACGGCCATTGAAGCCTTGCGCGCCGAGTCGCCCACCAAAGCGACCTTGCTCAAAGCCCTGGACGAATTGGCGAGCCTCGTTTCCGAAGCAGAAGCCGAGCAATGGGCGCAGCACTTTACCGACCGGGAAGCGGAAACCCCCGGCTCCGCCTTGGGCAGAGCCTAAGCCTTGGCAGATAGAGGCCGCGGGGGGCGGGTTGCCCCCGCGCCCGCCGCCGAACCTCAACCACCCCAGCTTCCCCGTATGAACCTCAAACCAACCCTTTGCCTCACCCCGGCCCTCTTCTACTCCAGCATCCAATCCATCGTGCTCGCCCATCGGCATGGCCGAATGGATGAAGCCGAGGCCAATCACCGGACGGATCGGAATAACGCCTACCAGGCTACCGAGGCCCAATTGAGGCACCGGGAATTGAGCCACTGCGAAATCACGCTGGAAACCAATAGCCTGCTCGTCCACCTGGCCCTGAAGCGGTGCTATCACCACGAAGGCCGCCTGTGCCGGGTGCACTATGTCGCCGAGAGCGGGAGCGAACTTCGCCGCAAGGGACTGAAGGATTCCGAAGTCAATTTGGCTCAGCTTGCCGCTTGGGCCGCGGGACGGTATTTTTCCACGCCCCCGACCGGAATCCGCCTCATTTATCACGTCCTGCCCGCGGACGACTCCGAACTTGCCATCCTCGAATCCTGGACGGTGGATCAGCCCCTGCGGTCCCGCGCGGAAGTAGAGGCACTGGTAGCCGCCCGCCTGGCGGCGCTGGAAGCAGCGTTCAAGTTGCCCGACGACCGCCTCCCCGAGTGCGACATGGACGAACGGCACGGCACCGACGGGAACCCCTACAAAAAGTGCTTCGACTTCTGCCGGGCCAGAAAACAGTGCTGCGAATTCCAGCGGTATCTCGGCAAACGGGCGGGTGGAGTGCCGAACTTTACGGAATACTGAGCCTAGCCAGCCACACCAGCTTGGCAGCCCAGGGAAGACCTAACTGAAAATTTCTGGCTCGAAGGAGCCTATCGACGTAGAAGCTGCCAGTTTAGTTTTGTAGGTTGTCGTAGGCAGCCCCAAGTCGCCCGGGCGCACGACCCAAACCCCATCCACTTGGTCTTGAGTTGGGCAAGCGGACGCGAAAACGAAGTCCTCGGTTCCAAGCATTTCCTTCGCTGTGGCAATGGCCAGGCGAACCATAAAATCCCCGGAGCCTGGCGGCAGTCGGGTTTCCGAATACCGCAACGGGAGCACCTCCAAAGCCAAACCTGCCAACTGTTGGGCCTTGGCCGTAAGCAGCACCATTGGGGATACCTTCCCAGCTTCAAATGGAAGGTGCTCTCGCCCCTTCACCAACCGCTCCAGTTCGAGGAGGTATAAACTCTGGTGCAACTGATGGATCAAAACCTTCCGGGCGGGGGCAGACCTGAGCAATTCCTCACACTCCTGGGAGCAGGGAGTATGGTTGTCTCTTGGGTGCCGGTCGGCCACCTGCACGGTCGCAAGTAGCAGAATTGAGTGATCTATCAGCACCGGTTGGTTTGCTTCCAGCACCCTCAACGATTGCCCCCCGGCCTGCTGGTTAGTATTGGGCGGAAGCTTGAACCGCCCCTTTCCACCACGCAGTTCGAGCGGAAAAGTGGCAATCCTGAGCGGCTTATTACAGAAGTCAGCCAAGGCACTTCGGGGTTTAGAACCTTCCCGCCAAGTGAAGTGAAGGTATTCCTCAAGTGCCGCCCGCAGGATTTCCCCAGGCTCGAATCGCAGGGAATAGTAGAACTTAAACGCCAATTTCCGCTCGTATTTATTCAGCTTCGCCCGGCCCTTTGGGTCTAGTTTAACAAGCTGGAACCCCGCCAGTTTATACAGCTTAGCCAGGTTCTCAGGGGACATGGAAACAGCCCTGGATGGCTTGATCACCCCCCGCCGACGCCTAAAAGAGGGGCGACGACACATAAATTCCTTGAACAGTTCAGGCTCCTCCGGCACCCCCTCGATAGCTAAATCCATAATGCTCCGAAGCGAGATATGTAAGCGCTCGGAGATAAGCGCAAGTCGATTCCATTGCTCAGTAGCCAGCCGAATTGAGAAGCGCCGGTAAGCCGAACCCGATTTGCGTGAACTAGGTTTGGATTGCGCTGGCTTACGGGGCTTTTGCATGGGAGTTCCAGCACCTTAGGGATGGTTTTTCATTTTGAAAACTACCATTTGCCGCCCGGTTCGGCCGCGCGCTCCTACGCACTCTCCGCGATCCGCCGCCCAGATCTAGCCAATACGGCAGCATACGCTTCGCTCGTTAAACCAAAAAGCAGGGTTTGGACTCAGTATCTAGGCGCATGAGCAAACCATCCAGCCGCCAAACCCAGCAGCAGCAAACCCCAGAAAGCGACTACATACACTTCGCTCGCAAAGCCGAAAAAAAGGGTTTGGACTCAGTATCTACTCGCATGAGTAACCCGAACCAACCCAACCAAGCAAAGAAATCCAGTAGTTCTCACGCCGGGAATAATAACACAAAATCCCGAAAAGTCAAACCCAACTCGCGCCAGGGTAACGCCAAGGCCGCGGCCAAAGCGAAGGCCAAGAAGCAGCCCAGCTGCCAAACCGCGGCGGTGGAAACTGACCTCACCACCGAGACGTTGACCCAGCGGGAGTGGAAGTTTAAGCCTTACAGCCCAACCCGTTGGGACCTCAGGAAGGCAAAGGAACTGCTTGCGCTGTATCCCCCGGCGACTCCCCTGGACCTGCCGGAGTGCCCTGCGGCCCAATTGAAAATGATTCTGAATTACTTAATGGAGCGGGCCGGGCTTCACACCCTCTGGACGTTCGGGAAGAATGAAATCAAGTCTTACGCGCTCAACAACCTCGGCTGCTTCGACTACAAGAGCCTGGAATTCCGGCCAAATGGGATGGTGGAAGGCGACCCTTCGATGGTTAGCCTGTTGCTGGACCTGTATGAACTCATCACCCGGCCGCGGCAGAACAAGGAGGGGGAACCCGAGGTCAGTTGGATAGAAAGCTGCGACCCGAAGATGAGCGGGTTGGTGAACTTTATGCGCAAGGCGGTCAACCTGGCGCTCCGGCAAATGACCAAATCCAGCGCCGCCGGGCTTCGCCTGGACCGCTACAAGCACACCATCTACACCGAAGGGGCACACATGGTGACGGTGCAGGATTTCGTTGGCTATGGGTCCAAAATGGCCAAGGAAGGGGCGGAAGTATGGGATTTCATCGCTGCCGAGGCTGCACCGGTGAGCTTGGAAGAACAACAGGCCGTGCTGGACGAAGTGCACGAACGGGACACCGAACGGGCCAATCAGTATGCAAAAAAACTTGCGGCCAGCTCTCCGCATACCCGCCGCATTGCGAAAGCGGCGTTGGCAGACCTCCACCGTTGCAAGGGCACCGTGCCAAACGAAACCGACTACCCCGACTCCCTCTCAGCCAAACTCGAACGGATTCACCTCGGCCTTTGCCAGGCTGACCCGAAGCTGGAATCCCTCGCCAACGGATTGCTGGTTGCCGCCTAAACCCGCGGCGTTCCCCCCGGACCTGCCCCCCAGTTCAACCCAACTTCAACCCAATTCCGCTCCCAATATGAACACCGAATCCCTTACTACCATCATCCACCGCGGCGAAAACATCCTCCAATCCATCGCGTTACTCACCGCAGTTTGCCCGGACCTGAAGACGCATTTGGCCGAACCCACGGAACAGAATCCTGCCGACTATCAGGTTAAAAACCTCTACTACGAGGTGCTCCAACTCGCCCCGCTCAAATTGCTTTGGCTGGCCGCGGCCGACGTGTTTTCCGACCGGATGAAGCGGCAACCGAGCACTTACCCCGTTGGCACGGTTCGCTGGGTGGGCGACCAAATTGAAACCGGGCCCGCGGAACTGCAACTCCTGCAGACCGCCTTTGCGGCCCTGACCAAAGAGGGCAATGGGGCGCTGCTTCGGGCCTGGGACCCGCGCACTCAACCCCTGGCGGAGTGGTTGAAGTTTGCGGTTGAGTGGGTGCTCTTCCTGCCCTGGCCGGAAGACCTAACGCCCAATCCTACCCCGGCGCCCAGTGCCAGAATCCTGCCGTTTCCCACTCCCACGACCGCCGAAATCATTCCGTTTCCGACCAACTCGCACCACCAACAGGCAAGTTAACCCACTACCTCACGACCGCGGTGGCGGGGCGTTCAGCCTTAACCGCCGCGGCCTGGCCGGGCCGGGGCGTTTGGTCCAGGGCCAAAATTACTTTGAGCAGGATGAAGGCCAGCCCGAGCCAAAGCAGCACGGTTCGCAGCCAACCTCCGCCAAGTTTCCAGACTAAGGCGAGCCCCCCTGTGAACGCTGGCACAAACGAAAGGGGCGAGGTATGCAGCCAATAATCCAGTCCCTCATACGCCTGGCCCAACAGGAAAAACACCCCAAAGACCAAGCCCAGTTTGAGTTGCAGCCGGATTCGCGCCCCTGGCATAGCCTCCCAATTCCAAGTGGGAGTTGAGGGGGTGGTAGTGGGGCATTGCGGCCCCTTGAACTCAACGTCCGGGATGTATTCTGCCATCGGATCACGGAGCATCCGGCCAAACCCATCATCCCGATATTCTCGCCCGTCACTGCTGGAAGCCCGCCCCGATACGCCCCCGTATTTGCTCCCAACCTGGGTAGTAGTGCCATCGCCGTGATGAATTACCCCGCCCGTTTCCCCAAGCTTGGCTATGTCCCGTAAGCGCCGTTCGTCTGTGTCGTCGTGCATAATTTGGTGCGGTAGATACCAAACGCTGCAACGCCGATCCTTTGAGATCTTCATCCCGAATCCCGCCCCCAAATGGCGACTCCCGCCTCAAATCGGGCCGGGTTTAAGGGCAACTTCAGAGCCTACCGGCTCCAAAAGGCCGCGGCTTTCGGCCTGGGCTCTTCGTCCGCCCGGCGTTCAGAGTTGGCCGGGTTGGCACGCCAACCGCCCGAGCCAGGCCGCGCGTGGCTCCCATCAGCGAAGCTGAAGGGGATGGTGTCTAAGCTTTTTTCGGGTCGGTTCGCCGCGCCCTGCCGCCCCGCATTAGTTGGCCCGCTCCCGCCCCCCAGCCCGAACTACCAATGCCACCCACCTTGCCCCTGCCAACCCGAACCCGAGCCGCGGCCCAAAGCTCCCTTAACCCCACCAACCAACGAGAAGCAGATCCAACAATCCAACCCCACAAGCCAAACCAAAAAGAGATCCCAGTTCCACGCTTAAGCCATCGAGCAGAGGTGCCGAGCAAAGCAGACCATCCCCTCCACCAAGGCATCGTGATAAGCTGTGACCATTGCGAGGCTGACTTGGTTGCTGTCGGTGGTCACCGCCTCCGGCCACACCGCCGGCTTGAACTCCAGGTAGAGCGCACCGCCCCGCTCCTCGCACACCTCCACCACCAGTTGCGGCGGGGGGACGGTCACCATAGTTCCGTCCTTACGGCGGAGGTTATGGAGCGTGGTGTTCACGTAAGTTTGGATTGCGGCGAAGAGTTGATCCAGCACCGGCAGCCAGGCTTCCGGGCAATTGATTTCAGATCCCGCGGCTGGCGGAAAAAGCTGCGGGTATTCGTTCCTTACGGCTTGCCGGTAGCGCGCCGCGGAATTGTCCTGCTCGCTGGACAAGGGCCTGGGTTGGGGGTGTTCCATCCGGCCACCCTACCGCACCTCGCTCCGCCTACTCAAGCGGGTTTCCCGCGGCGGGGGCGTCTCCCCGCGTCCGCCCTTCCAGGATCGTCAGGTCGTCGCAGTCGTCCTCGACCCGAGCCGCAACCGTGAGCCGGGTAGTCCCGACATACAGCCCGGTCAAAGCCGACGGGCCTTCCTTAAAAGTTCGGGTAAGCAGTTCGTCAATCTCCGCCTCCGTCAGCAGGCCGTGCGTCCCCTCGGCCCACCGCTGGGCGTTCATCCCCACCAGGTCCATCGCCCGCTCCCGCGGCACCTGGACGTGGGTGGGCCACACCCGAGCCCGCTCCGCCAGAGCGCGGAGGTCTTGCCGGAGTTGTTCGAGCGGATTGAGGCGAGGCTGCATAGCGGGCAGTCTCTAAGCCGCGGCGGAATCAGCAAGCCAATTCAGCCAGGCCCGAGTTCGACCCTGTATCTGTGGTTATGAAAACAAACCGAAGCATATCCAAGATCGCAGCAATGGCGATTGTCGCAGGACGGAGAATACGTCTAGGCGTAATCTTCACTGGTTTTATTGTGGGAGTTCTCGCGCTATGGGAACCTACGGCGCTTCAGACGATCCTGACCTACCTTAATAAGCTGCCCCCCTTCCTGAGGAGCGTCCTTGACGGCTTGATCCTAATTGGAGTGTGGATGGAACTTTGGGGCGGAGACTCGGATGAGCCCAAAGCCCGCGGACGGTAAGCCTATTCCGCCAAGCCCGAGTTTGACCCTGTATCTGCTTGGTATGAAAACCTCATCCGAGTTTGCCAAACCTGAACTTCCGTCTGCACCAATTCAACCTCAGCCCCAATCGGGCGGACTGTTCGACGAGCTGGTGTGGCTGGCGAAGGCCGCGGCGCTCTGCTACCTCGTGCCGCCTGCCAAAGAACTCGTCCTGCTGAACAGTCCTTTCCTCGCTCACCTGAACAACCTGGTGCCCTATTTTTGGCTTCCGCTCACGGTCATAATCGGCCTTTGCTACTGGGCCGCACTCGCCTTCGTTATCAGCGTAACCGTGGGCCTGTGGCGGGGGGTCGTGCTCTTGCTGAAGCTACCGCTCGTGCTCGCCTGGGTCGGAATCCGACGCCTCGCCAACCGCGGCAAACAGCAATAACCCGGCCCTGTATCTACTGGTATGAGCAAGAAAGCCCAACACAACAACGGGACTGCGGCGGCCGCGGTCAAAACCCCCACGTCCACCATTGACCTCACCTCCAAGCACGGCAAGAAGGTGAGAAAGAAAACAATCTCAGCTCTGTGCCCCAAGGTGAGAAAGGAAATAATCGCAGAGCTTTGCCGCGGCTACCACTCCCGCGGCCCCATCTCAGAGTGTCCGTTTTGCCATGCGGGGATGGAAGCCAAGCTTCAGGAGATCACCGCCGAATTGAATCGGGGCAATGGCGGGACTACGGCGGCCGCGGTCAAAACCCCGACCATCAACTTTGACCTCGCCCCCAAGCGCGGCAAGAAGGCGAGAAAGGAAACACTCCCAGTTGACGCCGAGGGTCCGTATTGCTTTGGTTTTGTCGCCTACGACATGTCCCAATCAGGGACCAAGACAGCGGTGTCCATGCTTCAGGAGATCACCGACGTTATGCGGCGAGGCAATGACGGTGGGGGCAGCAATGAGGGGTTCTGGGTCGCCAATTCCAATACCCTGCTGAAAAAAACCATTGACCCATACAAGTTGGCGGCAAGTCACGAGAAAATTCTGGTAGAACACGAGAAGGCAGTGGAGATGCTTCAGGAGGTCACTGCCGTTCTGGTCAGCCGCGGCCAGCAGTGAGCTTGGCCGCGAAGGCCGCTCGGGCGTTAGCCACAAACGCAATTAGATTACCAGGGTCCTTGAATCCATCGGCTCCCTTGGTCCCCGAGTTCACATCCACCCCGTGCGGTCCAACGGCGGCAATGGCCGCGGCCACGTTCTCCGGGTTTAACCCCCCGGCCAGGATGACTGGGGTATTCGGATAGCGGGCCACGATCCGCCGACTGATTGACCAGTCGTGAGTTTGGCCGGTGCCGCCGATCTGGCCCGTGCGGACGTTAACCGAATCCAACACGAACCCATCCACCAGCCCCTCGAACGCTGCGCCATACTCCACCTCCCCCGGCCCGGTAACGTGAAAGGATTTGATGAAACGGACGGCTGGCATGTCATCCCTCAGCCGCCGAATAGCCGCGGGCGACATTTCCCCGTGCACCTGCACCGCGCTTACCCCAGTCAGCGCAACCAACTGGGCAACCGCGGCGGGATCTGTCAGGTGGGTTACCAACACGGGCAGAGTTTGGCCGGGTAGGCTGGCCACGATGCTCCGGGCAACCTCTGGGGAAATAAAATCGGTGCTTCGATGAGTCTGCCCGACCAGCAGCCCTATCGCGTCCGCTCCCGCGGCCACCGCCAGTTCCGCATCCAGCACCCGTTTGATCCCGCAGATTTTGATATTCAGCATGGCTTGGCAGTTATGGGGCAAATCAACCACACCGGCAAGGCTGCGGCGAAAATCCGAAAGCCTATTCCGCGAAGCCCAAGTTCGCGCCTGTATCTACTGTTATGAACCCATTCACCAGAGCCCTCATCACCCGCCCACCCAGCCGTTGCTGGCTGACCCTCGTCAAACTTTTCGACTTGTTTCCTGCGCCAGAGTTCACCGCCAGGTTCTGGGATCGTAAGATTACCAACTTCGTGGATGCGACGCAGCGCATCCGAGCGATCCTGGCCTCGGAAAATCAGCCCGCCGAGTTCCTCGCCCAAGCTCAAGCCGCTGCACAGCACCTTCGACTGGCCCTGCTGCTGGCGGTCGAGTTTCGCCAAGCGGCTGGCCCATGGCTCCCATCCGTTGCCGCCACCGAAGCATTGCACGAGGCCGTAGCCAAGCTCACCCCAAGCCTCACCCTCAATGGCTGGATGAGCAAAGCGGCAACCGCATCGCTCTGCCGCTTCGGCAACCCTAACGGCAAACCTCTGACTCGTGCGACGCTCCGCTACTTGCGCGCCGCCGCGAATTACGCCTTTTGGAAACTGGCCGAACCTCAAGTAGGCACCGTATGCCTCGACGAACTGGAAGCCGCTTTGGGGGCACTGGCCGAAGCCCTCGAGGAACTTTCCCGCCCTAGCAACCCGCCCTAGCAACCTGCCCTAGCAACCTGCCCTAGCAACCTGCCCTAGCAACCTGCCCTAGCAAACGTGCCGACCCTGATGGTACCCAGCCCCCACATTATCCCAGACAATTTGCTGAGGTGCATGTCCCCGTCGGACAAGCAGCACTTCGGAAAGGCGGGCCTCACCGCCGAGGAGGCCGCGGCCAAGTTCGTCCTGAAGAGCGAGGGCGATCTGCAAGACCTGATAGCGAAGGACCTGCTGCGCCGCGGGATCTGGAATGACTGCGACGCAATGCACAAGAAGCGCACTGGGCCGCGAGGGACGCCCGACTTCCTGTTTGCCGTAAATGGTCAGGCGTGTGCGGTGGAAGCCAAGTTTGGGGCTGGCACCCTGAGCGATGAGCAGAAGGAGACGATCCCAAAAATGATCACCAACGGCTGGCGCGTAGCGGTGGTGCGCAGTTTTCAGGAATACCGGGAGTTTCTGCGCTCCGTGGGAATTCCATAACCGCCGATTCCGCCAGACCCGAATCCCGCAGCTTGTATCTATGAATATGACCACCCGCAAATCCTCCCTGCTCAACTGGCAACTCCCCATGGCGATAGACCTACTGCTGCTGGTGGGCCTGATTGGCTCGCTCTCCTGGATGTCGTATCTCATCCCCGACCTCATAACCCTGAGTTGGCCTTGGCTCGCTCGACAAACCGAGTGGGCTCGCCTGCTGTTCCTGCTGCTAGTTATGGTCCTGCTCTTAGAGTGCGGTTATTACGCCGCTATGAGCACGGTTCGGCACGTCGGAGCCTGGCTTCGAGCCCAACTCGGCGGCCGCGGCCCCGACCCCGCCGCGGCCTGGTGGAACCGACTGTTGCCAGCCAAACCCTTCATCGCGCTTGGCCGCGAGATCCTGTCCCACTTGCTGGAACCCGTGCAATATGGCATGGCCATTTACCTAGCCCTCCTCGCCGAACCCGTCCTCCGGCTTAATAGCCCGAGCCTCTCCCGCCTGGACGCCACCCTGCAGCATGGGCTGGTGCCGCTAGCGGGCGTACTCATCCTCTACTTCTTAATCATCCTCCTCTTCGGAATCGTGCGCGTTGGAACCAAGGTGCTCCTTCGCCGCCGCAGGCAGTGAACTTGGCAGTCTCGTTCGGACCCGGAGGACAAACCTTGTGCCTGTATCTGTCCGTATGAGCAAAAAAGCCCATCACAACAACGGGACTGCGGCGGCCGCAGTCAAAACCCTCAAAACCCGAATGGCAGCTGCGAAAAACCCGGCGACGCCCCCGAAAACGCTGTTGGCGCTCGCGGATGACCCGGCTCGTTCCGTTCGCATTGCCCTCGCGAGAAACCACGCAACGCCCGCAGCAGCGCTGGCAACCTTGGCGAAGGATAAGGATGTGGTTGTCCGGGCCGAGACTGCGGGAAATCCGGCAACCCCGCCCGAGAGCTTGGCAGCGCTGGCGAATGATGACTAC